>LSQX01204350.1_pt2 | contig 88502 bp, 80 predicted proteins | sample 654561 | NCBI WGS metagenome assembly LSQX01 (sample SAMN04489861, study PRJNA283612) | anaerobic digester metagenome | isolation source: 4 biogas reactors fed with cattle manure at either 37C or 55C with and... | place: Denmark: Kongens Lyngby | collected 2014 | reverse complement strand
CGTCCATAGAGAACACGCCGTCGGTGCAGATGATCCGGTAACGCTGGGCCTGTGCCTCTTTCAGTTTCTCCTCAAGGTCGGCCATATCGGCGTTGGCGTAGCGGTAGCGAACCGCCTTGCAGAGGCGCACACCGTCGATGATGGAGGCATGGTTCAAGGAATCGGAAATGATGGCGTCCTCCGCGGTGAACAGAGGCTCGAACACGCCGGCATTGGCATCGAAGCAGGAAGCGTAGAGGATGGTGTCTTCGGTGCGGAAGAAGTTGGACACGGCTGCTTCCAGCCGCTTGTGAAGATCCTGTGTGCCGCAGATGAAGCGGACGGAGGACATGCCGAATCCCCGATCATCCATCGCTTTCTTCGCCGCCTCGATGAGACGAGGCGAATCCGCCAGGCCCAGATAATTGTTGGCGCAGAAGTTCAGCGTCCGGGATCCATCCTCAAGCGTGATTTCAGCGCTCTGGGCGGAAGCGATGTTCCTTTCATTTTTGTACAGACCGGCTTCCCGAATGGAAGCGAGTTCGTTCTGCAAATGTTCCTTGAATTTTCCGTACATCTTATAATTTTTTAAAAGTTTCCGTGATAGCTATACAAATCTATTAATTATTCGGGAAAAATTGTAACTTTGCATCGCTAAATATAGCCAATGAGTGACAATTTACCATGAAAAATGTTCTTATTATCGGTTCCACCGGCCAGATCGGTTCCGAGCTTACGATGAAAATCAGGAAGATGTTCCCGGAAGGGACTGTCGTCGCAGGCTATATTCCAGGCATGGAGCCCAAGGGAGAACTGCTTGCGTCCGGACCTGCCGAACAGGCTGATGTCCGAAACGGCGCCAAGTTGACCGAAATTGTCGCGAAGTACAAGATCGACACGATCTACAACCTCGCCGCCCTGCTCTCCGCTGTGGCGGAACGAAGGCCCCTCATGGCGTGGGACATCCAGATCAACGGCCTCCTCAATGTTCTTGAAGTAGCGCGAGAGAGCGGCTGCGCGGTGTTCACGCCGTCCTCCATCGGTTCCTTCGGCCCTGAGACTCCTCGCATGAACACGCCCCAGGACACCATTCAGCGGCCCCGGTCGATCTACGGATGCACAAAGGTCGCGACCGAGCTGCTCAGCGACTACTACTTCAGCAAATACGGGGTGGATACCCGCTCCGTGCGCTATCCGGGTCTGATTTCGAATGTTACGCTGCCCGGCGGCGGCACGACGGACTATGCGGTGGAAATCTATTATGCGGCCGTCCGAGGAGAGGAGTACGTCTGCCCGATCGCGGCCGGAACATTCATGGACATGATGTACATGCCGGACGCGCTGAAGGCTGCGGTCGACATCATGCTGGCGGATCCTTCCAATCTGAAACACCGAAATGCATTCAATATCACAGCGATGAGTTTCGATCCGGAGATCCTGCGCAAGAAAATCGAGGAGCATATTCCCGGATTCAAAATGCGGTACGAGGTGGATCCGGTACGGCAGGCGATCGCGGATTCCTGGCCGGACAAACTGGATGATTCATGCGCGCGCGAGGAGTGGGGATGGGCTCCGTCCTACGACCTCGAGGCCATGACGGTCGATATGATCGCCGCCCTCCGCAGCAAACTCGACCGCTAGGTCCCGGTGCCCTTGGCAGCTTTGGCGGCCTTGCGGGCTTCCTTGCGCGCCTTCCTTCTTTCGAAGCGAGCCTTGTAACGCTCGAAAAACTTTTGCTCGCGCGCTTCCCGTTTTTTCAGTACGATGACTTTCTCCAAGGTCTGAGCGCGTTTCCGCTGCAACTGTTTTTCCGCCTTGGCCTGTGCCTTCAAGGAATCCCGGGCTTCCAGTTCCGCCCATCGGGCATTCTTCAAATCCAGTTTGGACTGTCGGGCTTTCTCTTTTTCCGCCCGCTTCTCCGCCGCGGCCAGCCTGCGGGCTTTTCGTTCGGCTTCCTGCCGATCAAAGACCGACAAGGACGAAATCGCGGACAGGGAGTCGATCTGTTCCCGGGTGAGGGCGATGGCGGGTGAGGCCAGGGAGTCGGAACGGGCAGCGCCTACGGAGTCTGCCGGGGCTAACGCGGTCCCGGAGACCATCGAGAGGCTGTCAAGTCCGGCGAGTCGCTCACCGGAAAGAACCCCAAGGCTGTCGGAAACAGCCAGGCTGTCCGCGATGACCAAACTGTCCGCGACGGCCAGGCTGTCCGCCCGGGCTCGTTCCGTTTCCCGCTGCAACTCCTCAAGCCGACGCTGCTCGATCCGACGAGCTTCCCGAATGGAATCCTGCTGCGCGAGCATCTCGTGCACGCTCTTCATATACCCGGGAAAGTAAAGGTCGGTCTGGGGGAATCGCGCGAGGGGAATGGCCTCGTAGTAAGCCCGCTCCGAGGGACGTTGCTGCAACGTGGTGATGGCAGTCGGATCCTTGGGACGCAGTTCCGGCTGCCAGTCATACCCTTTCAGCGTTTTGTCCTCCTTTTTCACCTGCACGACCGGATAGGCATCGCTCTTCACATCCTCGAAATAATGCATATCGTAGAGGTTCCCATCCCGGAAAGAAGCGGTCAACATCTTGGCTTCGAACTTGTTGACGGTGGCGAAGGCATCGTTTTCCTTAATGAAGAAGAGGCCGGACGCGCCGCCCATCGAATCAAAACGGGTCAGGGTGCCGGTACTGTCGAAAAAGGCCATCATCTCCGCGCCGCGAATCTGGTCGAAGATGGAACTGTCTTCTTGCACGATGATGAAGGCATTGGACATGAGGCTGGCACGTTCCAGAATCTGGTCCTTGATGATGACGGTGATGCTGTCCGCGGAATATTGGTGGCGGATTTCATTCCAGACGATCGGGGAGCGGTAGAGCCGCACGAGTGAGTCCAAGTCGGTGTAAGCCAACGAATCACAAACGACCTGCATATCGCGGCGGAAGACTTTGACGTTGTTCAAGCCGAGCAGGAAGCCGATCTTCGTAGAATCTCGGGGGCCGGCGAGGGAATCCGCGGCAGCAAGACTGTCCCGCGGAGTCATAGCGGAATCCAGAGGGGACAGAAGGCTGTCCGGAGGGGTCAAAAGACTGTCAGGAGGGGTCGCGAGGCTGTCAAGGGCGGCTGTCGCAGCCTGCTGCGCGAGACTGTCGGGAGACTGGGTCCAAAAGGAATATTTCGGGAAATACGGGGCCGGCATCTCGTCGAACTGTGCAGGGAGATTCGTCGTGGCTCTCCGTCTCGGCGGACTGCCCTGCTGGGCAGGAGGAGCTTCTACGGTAGTGCCGCCCTGCTGCCGGGCGCCCTGCGTCGCCGCCCCGGTCCGGGCGCCTTCCCGCCCTCGGTCGATGGCCCCCGCTGCATCCGGATCTCCTTCTTCCATTTTCTTCAGCGCCTCGGCCGCCGCCGCGCGGGCGTCTTCCGCGGCCTTGCGACGATATTCAAAGATCGGATCCACCTGGAATGACTTCATCCGGGACTCCGCGGCCCGGATCTGAGTGGAATCCACATCGCATCGCGGGACCGTCCAGTACAGAAGGGTATCCGCCCCGACGTAAGCCGTATCCCTTTTTTCTTTTTGCACGCTCACGGCGATGACCGCGGGATCCCGCGTCATCTTGATGAGCGACAGCGAGTCGTTATAATACAGGTAACCTGCGACCGCCGAAATGTCGCGGGTGGTGTCGATGAGCTGCGCATTGCCGAACATTTCGGCATTGCGGGTGTTCCGGTAGTACTTCAAGGAATCCGCCCAAGCCTCCTGGGTCTCCGTCAAAACATGAACCTGGTCATAGAACAGGAAGATTTCATTCCGCCGATCGTACCAGCCCGCGCTTGCGGAGAGCATATTGTCGTCCCTCCAGGCATGGGTCCCGTGACCGAAGAAGGCCATCTGGTCGTCGGTGTTATAGTCCAGGTTGTCCGTCTTGACGAAAATCGTGTCCGTGTACATGTTCACCCTGCCGTTGAACTTGAACAGTTTGATCTTCGAGTCGTAGGAGCCGTTGTCGCTTTCGATGACTTGCCCGTCTTCGTCGCGAAAGGCAGCCCCGTTCTGAAACACGGCCACGCTGTCTTTGGTATTGTAGTCCAGGAACTGCGTCCGAAGCGTATTGTTCTTCTTGTCCTGCAACTGCACGAGGGTTCCCCGGAACTGCGCCAGATCTCGGTCAATGTAATAGTCCAGATTGTCACTGGTGAGAACGGTTTCGTTCTGAATGACCCGCACATTCCCATAGGCATTGATGATGCTGAGACCCACATCCCAAATCGCCGTGTCACAGATGAGCAGGGTGGAGTTGTGCTCGAAACGGGCGTTCCCGAGGGCCTTGCGATAGTTCCGCCCGAATTCCTCGATCTGCTGGAGTTCGTCACAACCCAGCAGACGCACGAGACTGTCCGTCTGCCCTTTCGCCTGGGCGGCCGCATGCAGCGCGACCGGCAGCAGTGCCAATGAATATGCCAAACGGCGGAACATCAATCTGCCTCGATGAACTTGTCACGCCATCCGGGACGACGGAAATCGCAATCCTTGAACATGGGGTCAATGACAATGTGGGTCTGTTCGATCTTCTCATTGAGAAAATCGTCGATTACCTTCAGTTGAAGCCCCAGACTCACCTCTTCCTGCAGCAGGCTGAAATCTTCTTCAAACGTGGCCGTGTGAGAGGGAACGATTTTATCCACTCGGATGATCTTGTAAACGGTGTTCCCGCTGCGCCCTTCGTTGTCCAGCGATTGAACAGGCTGGGAGATCTCGCCGACCTTCAGATCTTTGATGGCGTTGTAGTCCTCGGCCTTGAGTTGGTCGATTTCGAAATAGGCGGAACCCGTGGTCGGATCGACCATCTGGCCCCCGTTGGTCCTGGTCGCGGGATCCTGCGAATAGAAATTCGCCGCCATCTGGAAAGTCACGGCCTGCGCGAGGATCTCGGTCCGGAGACTGTCCAGCGTCCGGAAGGCCTTGTTGCGATCCGAATCTGTGTACTGCGGCCTCATGAGAATGTGCCGGGCATTGAACATGTCTCCGCTCTTCTCGATCACCTCGATGATGTGGAAGCCGTCCGGTGTCTCGACGATTTGCGAGATGACGCCCGGCTTGAGGGACATCGCCACGTCTGAAAAGGCCGGCCAGAAGATCGATTTGGACGCCATGCCCAGTTCACCGCCCCGTCGGGCACTGCCCGGATCTTCCGAATAGATGCGCGCGAGCGTCGCGAATTTCTCGCCGTTGAGAATCCGTTCCCGGAGTTCGAGCAACTTTTCGCGGACGGCAAGATTCGCGGCTTCCCGGTCGGGATAGATGCAGATCTGGCTGAGCTGGTATTTGATGGGGACAATCGGCAGGGACTGTTGGTCCACCGTGTCCAGGTAATGTCTCACGTCATAAGGCGTGATTTCCGGAACTTTTTCGATGATTTTCTGCTGTTCCTGCTGCGTCAGGCTCATCTCCTCGAACTGGGATCTCCATTCCTGGCGAAGCCGGTAAAGAGGCTTTCCGAAATATTCCTCAACCTGATCCTCTCCTCCGAGGTAGGTCAAGGCGCGGTCCAGTTGTTGGGTGAGATTACCTTCGACCATGTCCTGGTTGACGGTCAGCGAGTCGACGCGAGCCTGCATCAGGAACAATTTGGATTCCAGGATGCTTTCGAGCAGTTCGCAACGCATGTTCCGGTCGGAAGCCATGCCCTGGGACTGCTGTGTCTTCACCTCGTTCTCAATGGTAGAAATCAGAATCGCTTCGTTTCCGACCACTGCGACGGTCTTGTCGACAACATTGTATTTCTGCGCGGCGGCCGTCGCGCAAACCGCAGCGAAGGCGAAGACCGCGACTATGAATCTTCTTCTCATTTTGAATATATTACAAAAATCTCCTTGTTCTTGGCGTCTTCTATCAAGTCTCGTTCCAAAGTGATGAGGAGATCGTGCTTTCGTACGCTGAGGATGACATCCCGGATCCGGTCCCGGCAATATTCGATCGGTTCCGTCTGTCCGGCCTCAACCGTCTCGACGAGGTAGGCCAGGTTCAGGGTTCCGTCTTCCTTGATGATTTCAATGAAAGAGCCTTGCCTGTGACGGAGCATCTCCGCATAATCGACATCAAATTCGGAGGCCAGCGTCACCGCGTCCATCCATTGCTGGGAATGGTCGCGGTACCGTTTCGCGGAGTTGAAAGCCATGCTGTCGGCTGCGACGACATCCTCCAGCAGGTCGGAAGACATCAGTTTCCGGATGACGGGCAGGTTGGGAGAATCTTTGTCGATGCTCAGAAAACGGGACTTGAAGATCGGCCGTTGGAGCTTGAAGCTCTCAAGGTGTTCCGCATAGTAGGTTTCGATCTGCTTTCGGCTTACCGCAGTGTCAAGACGATCGTTGACGAACTGTTGCTCGTACCGATAACGGAGCAAGGTCTCCCGGTAAATTTCCAATTCTTGCGACACATCCTTTTCCTCTTTGGAAAGTTGCGCTTCCGCGACATCCAAAAAGGCCTTGTCTGTCGCCCAGGAGTTGATGTACAACATCGCAAGGTTGGCGCTGTCTTCGGCGGATGTCCCGCTGGGGATCATGCGCTCGACATCGGAGCGATACAGTTTGTGCTCCCCCAGTTTGGCCACCACCTCCCCGTCGTGGACGAGGTTCTGGATGGCCTTGCATGAGGGCAGGAGGGCAAGAACCGACAAAAGGAATATGGTAACGGAACGTTTCACGGGACGGAGCGGGATCAGCGGGAGTAGTTCGGAGCTTCTTTGGTAATGGTCACGTCATGCGGGTGGCTTTCCAGAAAACCGGCCTGCGTGATGCGCACGAATTCAGCCTTGCGAAGTTGTTCGAGGTTTCCCGCTCCGCAGTAACCCATGCCGGCCCGCAAACCGCCGACCAGCTGGTAGACCACTTCGGAGACCGTTCCCTTGTAGGGAACCTGCGCCACGATTCCTTCCGGAACAAGTTTCTTGATGTCTTCTTCCATGTCCTGGAAATACCGATCCCTGGAGCCATGTTCCATCGCTTCCAGCGAGCCCATTCCCCGGTAGGATTTGAAACGGCGACCGCTCATGATGATGGTCTCCCCGGGAGACTCTTCAGTACCGGCGAAAAGAGAACCGGCCATGATGGTGCTCGCCCCGGCTGCCAGCGCCTTGACGATGTCACCGGAATAGCGGATTCCGCCATCGGCGATGACGGGGATACCCGTGCCTTTGAGGGCTTCAGCTGCTTCAAGCACGGCCGTCAGCTGGGGGACTCCGATTCCCGCGATGATACGGGTGGTGCAGATCGAGCCGGGCCCGATGCCGACCTTGACCGCTTTCACACCGGCCTTTGCCAGTGCCTTGGCTCCTTCGGCGGTGGCCACGTTTCCGGCGATGATCTGGAAGTCTTTGAAGGCGTCACAGGCGCGCTTCACCATCTTCAGCACGCCCGCGGAATGTCCGTGCGCGGTATCGAGCACGACGGCATCGGCCCCTGCATCGACCAGCAGACCGATCCGTTCAAGGGTATCGGACTTGATTCCCGTAGCGGCGGCGACCAACAGACGTCCCTTGCTATCCTTGGAAGCAATCGGGTTGTCCTTGATCTTCATGAGGTCCTTGTAGGTAATCAGCCCGACCAGCTTGCCGTTGTCATCGATGACAGGCAGTTTTTCTACTTTTCTTTTCTGGAGAATCCGGGTGGCCTCGGCCAAAGTGGTCCCCTTCTTGGCGGTAATCAGATTGTCGCTGGTCATGACTTCCGAGACGGGCTGACTCATGTCGACAAGGAAGCGGAGGTCCCGGTTGGTCACGATGCCGATAAGGAAATCGTTGCCATCGACCACCGGAATACCTCCGATGTGATGCTTCTGCATCATGGCCAGAGCATCTCCGACCGTCGCGTCGGGGTGAATGGTCACGGGATCATAGATCATTCCGTTTTCCGCCCGCTTGACCCGGCGCACTTGTTCGCACTGCTGTTCGATCGTCATGTTCTTGTGGATCACGCCGATTCCGCCTGCGCGGGCCATGGCGATCGCAAGATCGGATTCGGTGACTGTATCCATGGCAGCCGAGACGATGGGGGTACGGAGCTGGATCGCTTCCGTAAACCAGGTCGTGAGATCCACGTCTCTGGGGAGTACATCGGAGTGTGCAGGAACTAACAGAACATCATCGAAGGTGAGGCCTTCGGAAATCTCTCGGTTTACGAACTTAGCCATTGAAATCAGATTAATTTGACAAATATAAACATTTCTCCTCAAAATCTTTGCCTCACATGCCCTAGACCTTGTAGCGGAGCAAAATGTTTTCTTCTCCTTCGCGCTTTTTCTTCTCCCACCTTCTCCCATGCGCGTTTTCTTTTCCCTCGCGCGGCAGCGGATCGGCCATGCGATTCTCCTTCACGCGCACCCTCTCCCTTTTCTTCTCCCTCGCGCGCAGCAGCGGATCGGCCATGCGGTTCACCTTCACGCGCACCCTCTCCCTTTTCTTCTCCCTCGCGCACGGCAGCGGATCGGTACCCTCCGAATGACCGGTTTTTCGTCATATTTGTTTTGTCGCAGACGGAGGCTCCGCTTTGTCGCAGACAGAGATTCCGCAACTCCCGGTCCGGAACGTGTTGGAGGGTTTCTACAAACCACGGCAACATGAACCCGGATGTCACAAGACACGGTTCCGGTCCGGAAGCCGCTGTTTTCTACAAACCACGGCCACACCAACCCGGCCTACAGATGGCTGGAAGGCATATTCCTGTGGCAAGTACCCCTTTTAAATGGCCATGTTGCCACGCGGATCGCGCCTACAGCCATGTACAGAGCATAATCCTGTTGCCGTGGTTTGAAAATCTGCTCCGTGACCCGCCCAACATATTTCTTCGTGGAGGGCAACTGATTGATGATGAATATATTAATAGACTAGGCCTCGGTGATTTTTGCCCGAGGCAGCAGGGCGGAAAGTCCATAGCCTCGGCTCGTTACCCTCCACGGCAACCGGCCGCAAAATCGGCAACCGGCCGCAAAATCAAAGCAGCGATTGCAGGAAGACACAAATATTCATAACTTCGAAAAGTTATTTCAACGAGAATATGGACAAGCGAGTTATCATCCACGACGGGGTGTCGATCAAGATCTACGGGACGGAGAATCCGGAGCAGGTAATCATCCATTTCACGGATGAGATCACGGCCTACAACAAGATCAAAAAAGCGGTGATCACCGACAAGGGGATCTACTGCAACGGGGTTTCCTGTATGATTTCCCGGCTGCTGCAGGATGGAGGAGTTCCGACGCATTTCATCCGGCAGATCTCCCCCCGGGACCAACTCTGCTGGAGGGCGAGCGTCATTCCGATGGAGGTGATCGTGCGGAATGTGGTCGCCGGTTCTCTGGCGCAGCGGCTGGGGATCCCGGAAGGACTGATCCCCAAAGAACCGATCTACGACCTCTGCTACAAGTCGGACGATCTCTGCGATCCGATCATCAACGACTACCATGCCCTTGCGCTGGGACTCGTGAACCGGACGGACCTGGAGACGATCTACACCATGACGAAACAGGTGAATGCCATCCTGTTCCCGATCTTCCGGAAAGTGGGGATCACGCTGGTGGACTTCAAGATCGAGTTCGGCCACCTCGCCGACGGCAGGTTGGTAATGAGCGACGACATCACGCCCGACACTGCCCGCTTCTGGGACATCGAAACCGGCAACAAACTTGACAAGGATCGCTTCCGCCACGACAGGGGCCATGTCGGCGAAGCCTATAAGACCGTTTACGATCGATTAAAGTCCGTGTTCTAACTGCCAATTTTTAATATTTTTGGAATACATTCCGGAAATATGTAGATATTTTTGGAATACGTTCCGGAAATATCTATATTTGGGCAAGTAAAAAATCAATTCAGATGATCAAACGATTGCTCGAAGAACCGATCCGGAAGGCTTTGAACCAAGGAAAAGCCGTGGTCATTCTGGGCGCAAGGCAAGTCGGCAAGTCCACCCTGCTGGACACGATGTTCAGGGAAAGGGAAGACGTCTTGTGGCTCAACGGTGATGAATACGATGTGCGCAGCCTTTTCACGGAGATCTCATCGACAAGGCTGAAGGCCGTGATCGGGAAGAACAAGATCGTTGTCGTGGACGAGGCGCAGAAAATTCCCGACATCGGAAATAAACTTAAATTGATTACCGATCAAATCAAGGATGTCGGTCTGGTCGTGACTGGAAGTTCCTCATTCGAACTCGCGAAAGGGGTGAACGAATCCTTAACAGGCCGAAAACGAGAATATCGGCTTTATCCCGTTTCTTTCCAAGAAATGGTCCGGCACACCGATCTGCTTTCCGAACGCAGGATGTTGAAACATCGTATGGTGTTCGGCTACTATCCGGAAGTGGTAACGCATCCCGGAGAAGAGAAAGCGATTCTGAAGGAGTTGGCGGACAGCTATCTGTACAAGGATATTCTTTTCTTGGAACAGGTCGGGAAGCCCGACAAGCTGGTGCGGCTCGTGCAAGCGCTCGCCTTGCAGGTCGGCTCTCAGGTCTCGTACAACGAATTGGGGCAACTTGTGGGGCTGGATGCCAAAACCGTGGAGAAATATATTGATGTATTGGAAAAGAGTTTCATCCTGTTCCGGCTTCCCTCCTTTTCCCGAAATCATCGGAATGAATTGAAATCCAGCCGAAAAGTCTATTTTCGGGATCTCGGCATACGGAACGCCGTGATCGGAAACCTCGCCCCGTTTGAAGCCCGCAGTCCTGAAGAAATCGGACATCTTTGGGAAAACTTCCTCATGACAGAGCGAATGAAGTATCAAGAATATGCCGGAAGCCTTGTCCGTTCCTGGTTCTGGCGGACCCTGCAACAAAAAGAAATCGATCTTGTGGAGGAACAGGATGGGCGGCTGGAAACATTCGAGTTCAAATGGCATGCAGTCAAGCCGGTCAAGGCTCCGGCCTCTTTTACGAATGCCTACCCGGACGCAGGCTTCCGCGTCATCACCCCGGACAATTTCTCCGAATTCCTTCTGTAGTCCCCTTTCACGCCAGCAGCCTCCGGCAGCGGGAATCCGCCGCCGGAGGCTGCTATATTCAAAAAACCGAGTCGCCTATTCCAGCGTCTTCACGCAGCGCACGGAGAGCCCCAAGGACTGCACATCGTAATCGATGCTGACAGTGGTGTTATCCAGATAGAGGTTGGAATACGGATTGCCGCTTTCAATATGAGAACAAGACCAGAGGGAAGCGCTCTTCTGCTGACGCTTCACTGCTTTCCCCTGAATATCTCGGTATCCGGCGGACGGGATAAACAGGGCGGCGTCTCCGACGGGAATCTTGTAGCATTGGATTCCTTTTTCGATCACCCATTCGCCCTGCGCCTCCGCGAGAACACGCAGGGTTTCCAGTTCGGAATAGGTCGGAACCCGCCAGCCGGCAGGACAGGGATTTCCGGAACCGGAAGGACCCCAAATATCTTTGTCATAGGTCGGCCATCCTTTGTAGAAGGTGTCCGCCTTCGCGTCTCCCAGAGAGGCAGGGGCACCTTCCTCGATTGTCGGTTCGCTCGGCTCTCCGTCATAGCCCTGGCCGTCCTTGCGGCCCCATTGGTAGAGTTTTCCGAACAGATGATCCGCATCGTAGCCGCAATTCACGGGCGCCCAGACTACATTGCCGATCGCGATACCCTTGCCGCAATTCTGGCCGTTCTCGATGTAAACCAGGGAATCCGGTTCCGGATTGTCCTTCTTGCAGGAAGAAAAAATCGCAAAGCAGGCCGCAAAAGTCACCAGCAATGCAGCCATTTTCATGTTGTTTTTATTCATAGTTGTCTTTTATGGATTAGTTGATTCCAATAAATATAGGAAAAATATTTGACATTACGGCCATCGCTTCAAAAAAAAGACGTACATTTGAATTTTGAACCTTTATTCATGAATATGAAAAAACAACTTGCCGCCGCGCTTCTTTGTCTGGTCGCGTTCGCGCTGACGGCGCAACCGCAGGACTACCAATCCAGCATCCGGTACTGGGACGAGGGAAAACTGACCCTTGAGGATTTCGTTGTCCGCAACATGTGGTCGATTGATGACAAGGCCACCTCCCTGCTGGCGCACGGCTGGCTTCAAGAAGATAAAACCCTCCGATTCGGCAACCTCCGCTACGACCGGCCGGTCACCCGGACCTATATGGACAAAGTGAATTCCTGGATCAAGTCCGGCTTCGATGTGCACGAAGCGATCGAGTTTAACCAGGTCATCTTCGATCTGGTGGAAGTCACGCGCCGGAAACTGCAAAACGAACTGGACACGAACCGGACCAACCGCGTTGACGCCATCGCCAATTTCTACTCGACCGTCTGCGACAATGCCATCAATGAGTTCATCGCTTCCTCCCAATACGGTACCGACACGGCCGTCGTGCGAAAATATAGGACCCGGCTGGAGCAAACACTGACAGAGACGACCCAAAACGAATGGTTCGAACCGGTGATCCCGCTGGGGAAATGGGGGTTCGGATGGCATCTTGGGGCTGCCGGTGAATATTTCCTCGGCGAAGGTTCCGACTTTTTCTCACCACGTTACGGCTTGGATTTCGGATTTGAATCCGTGTACAGCCGATTGCGGATCGACGTGAATATGATCTTGGCTTTCGGATCCCTGCGCCGGAACGTTCCCTTCTGGCATCGCGACAATTCGGAGCTTGTGCATGACTGGGGCGCGGGCGAGCGGATCAGCGGGGGCGCGGTCGAACTGAGCGCCGGTTTCGATGTGCTGGACAACACGCGCTTTACGTTGACACCGTTCGCGGGTATCGGCGCCGGCTTCATCGACAGGACGAACAAGTATCTGCAGAAGGACGGAGACGATAAGTTCATCAACGAAGAATTGGGCGGCTTCCGGACGCTGGCCGGGGTGCAGGGCGACTGGAAACTGCGCCGGAGGTATTCTTTACTCTGGTACGGACGAACCTACGCGGAAACCAGCCTGCGCTTCCGGCTCTATGTCGCCAAGACCAACTTCCGCTCCCCCTGCCAAACCTACAGCCTTAACTTCGGCATCGCGCTGAACGGCTTCGGCCGTACGGTCAAATAGATATTTCTTATATTTGATGATTATCGATCCGAATATGAGAGCGTTTTACTTGACCAATACCCTTTCGAGGAAGAAAGAACTGTTTGTCCCGATCCAGCCGGGACATGCGGGGATGTACGTGTGCGGTCCGACCGTCTACGGGGACGCGCACCTGGGTCATGCTCGACCGGGCGTGACTTACGATGTGCTGTTCCGGCTGCTGAAGCATCTGGGCTATCAGGTCCGCTATGTCCGGAACATTACCGATGTCGGCCATCTGGAGCACGATGCGGACGAAGGAGAGGACAAGATCGCCAAGAGGGCGCGGCTGGAACAGGTCGAGCCGATGGAGGTCGTCCAGACCTACACCTTCCGGTATCACGAGGCCATGCGGCTGCTGAATGTGGCGCCGCCGTCCATCGAACCCCGGGCTTCCGGCCACATCATCGAACAGATCGAGACCGTGAAGAAGATTCTGGATGCGGGTTACGCCTACATCAGCAACGGAAGCGTCTATTTCGATGTCGAGAAATACAACCGCGCCCATCCCTACGGTATCCTGTCCGGCCGCAATCTGGACGACACGATGGAGGGAACACGGGTCCTGGACGGGCAGGGCGACAAGCGGGCTCCTTTCGACTTCGCCCTCTGGAAGAAGGCCGAACCGCAGCACATCATGCACTGGCCGAGTCCTTGGAGCGAAGGTTTCCCGGGCTGGCATCTGGAGTGCTCGGTGATGGGGGAGAAATACCTCGGTCGGGAATTCGACATCCACGGGGGCGGAATGGATCTGGTGTTCCCCCATCATGAATGTGAAATCGCCCAGAACGTGGCCTCCCGCCATACGCAGGGCGTGCGCTACTGGGTGCACAACAACATGATCACGATCAACGGGCAGAAGATGGGCAAATCCCTGGGGAACTTCATTACTCTCCCGGAACTGTTCAGCGGAAACCACCCGAAACTCGCGCAGGCCTATTCCCCGATGACCATCCGCTTCTTCATCCTCCAGGCCCACTACCGCGGGACGCTGGACTTCAGCAACGAAGCGCTGCAGGCGGCCGAAAAAGGCCTCAAGCGGATCTTGCAGGCCGGCAAGGATCTTCGCGCGCTTGCAAAGGCTGCGGGGGTGGAGTCGACAGCCATCGGAACGGAGGGCAGCCCCGCATATTCCATGCAATACGGTGAATTCCTGGCCACAACGGCTCCCGACACCTGTCCGGCGGACCATGACGCGGTGAAAGAAATCTTTCAGGGGGCTTACGACGCGCTCTGCGACGACCTCAATACCCCGGTCGCGCTTTCGCACATCTTCGAGGCGGTCCGGATCATCAATTGCGTCAAAGACGGTGCGATGGACGTGACGAAAGCCGATCTGCAGGCGCTGGTCCAACTCTTCGACGCCATCGTATCGGGCGTGCTCGGACTCAAGGACGAGGCGGCCGAAACAGCCGGCGCGGGAAAAGGACAAGAGGTGATCGGAGGGCTCATGGACATGGTGCTGGAAGCGCGCGCGGAGGCCAAGGCGGCCAAGGACTGGGCGCGCAGCGATGCCATCCGCGACCATCTCAAAGCCCTCGGCATCTCAGTCAAAGATACCAAGGACGGGGCGGAATGGACAATTGAATAAACGGATCCGTTAGAAAGTCGCGACGGTGGGTTCGGAACCGAAGGACCCGCCGAGAACCAGTTGCGCATGCAAGGACACGTGCTTCTCAGCCTCGGTGGCTTTTTTGTCGATCATCTTCCGGAGCAGGTTGAATGCATTGTCCGCGATGTCGCCGATGGGCTGTACGATGTGGGGAACCACCGGCTTGTTCAGGTCGTAGATATCGCTGTCGTCGAAGCAAACGAAGGAAAAATCTTTCGGAAGATTGAGCCGGAGCACGTTCAATGCATTGAAGGCGTACATGGAAATCTTCTTCGTCGGGAGGACGAAGGCCTCGCAGCCCCGTTTGGAGGCTGAACGGAAGATTTCGATGACGTTTTTCTTGGCTTCTTCCGCCTCGTAGGCAATCCGGTGGAGATAGATATCGTCGTGCAATCCGGACTCTTCCATAGCCTTCTGATACCCGGCTTCCCGGTCAAGGAGACTCGTCACGCCGGACTGGTAGGAAATCATTTCGATCTTCCCGAATCCTTGATGGATCAGGTACTTGGCCGCCATGTAGCCGGCGTCCAAATTGTCCACCAGAACCCTGCCGAACTCCTTCCCGGGAATGTCCCGGTCGATCAGAACGGTCGGGATGCCCAGATCCACAACCTTCTTCAAGGCGACCTCCCCCCCCAGGCAGGGAGCGACGATCAGACCCTCTACATTGTAGCCGATCACGGTGTCCACAAGACGGGAAAGTTTCTCCGGATTCTCGTCGGAACTGGCAAAGATCACCGTGTATCCGGCCTTATAGGAAATGTTCTCGAGAGAACGGCAGATTTCCGCGAAGAAAGGATTGGCGATGTCCGAAACGATCACCGCGATGGTATGGGATCTGCCGCTCCGCAATGAAGCGGCGGCATGGTTCCTGCGATAACCCAGCTTCTTGGCAACCTTCAAAACACGTTCTGCCGTCACCGGATTGACGGGGCAGTCCAGCCGGCCGTCTTTGCCGACTTTTGCATTCATCACAAAAGACACAAGCGTAACCGACACACCCGCTTCGCGGGCCACATCTCGAATGGTAACCTTTTTCATAGCGCGGAATCCTTATTGTATTCAACAAATTTAATCGAAAGAACTGACAAATCAAAAAGCGGGGTGAGCCAAAGTTTTGACTCATCCCGCTTTCAGAAAGAGGACAAGGCCTTTACAAGTGCAGCATCACGGTCAACCCGGCCATCACGATGGAGACCATGCTCATCAGTTTGATGAGAATGTTCAGCGAGGGGCCGGAGGTATCCTTGAAAGGATCCCCGACGGTGTCGCCGACAATGGTTGCCTTGTGGCATTCCGAATGCTTGCCGCCTAAATGACCCTCTTCGACGTATTTCTTCGCATTGTCCCAGGCTCCCCCGGAGTTCGCGAGGAATATGGCCAAAATGAATCCCGCGGCCAGCGCGCCGACCAGCAGACCCACCACACCGGCAGGGCCGAGGAATATGCCGATCAAAATGGGGGCGGCGATCGCCAGCAGGCTCGGGAAGATCATTTCCTGTTGGGCGGCCTTCGTGGAAATGCGGACGCAGCTGGTGTAGTCAGGGCGCTGCTTTCCTTCAAGAATGCCTGCTATCTCCCTGAACTGCCGGCGTACTTCCATGACCATCTTCTGGGCAGCGCGGCCCACCGCGTTCATGGTAAGTCCGCAGAACAGGAAGGCCAGCATGGCCCCGATGAAAATCCCCGTCAGCACGATCGGATTCATGAGATTGATGTCATAATGGGCAACGATCTGGGGGATGGTCGCGGCGGAAATGTCCGCGACACCTTCGATGGTCTCGCCCAGATGCTTGAAGCCGATCTTGATTTCTTCAATATACGAAGCCAGCAAAGCCAAGGCGGTCAAGGCGGCAGAACCGATGGCAAAGCCCTTGCCGGTGGCAGCCGTCGTATTCCCCAATGCGTCCAGCACATCGGTCCGTTCCCGGACGATCGGATCCAAATTGCTCATCTGGGCGTTTCCGCCGGCATTATCGGCGATGGGACCGTAGGAGTCGGTAGCCAAAGTAATGCCGAGGGTGGAAAGCATTCCGACAGCAGCGATGCTGATGCCGTAGAGCCCGTAGCTCAGCTGGTCGGCGGAAAAACGGAAGCCCGTCGCGAAACCGTAGGCAAGCAGGATCGCGACCCCGACCGTCACCACAGGGATGGCCGTCGAAATCATCCCCACACCGATCCCCCGGATGATCAGGGTTGCCGGACCTGTCTTGGAACTCTCTGCGATCTTCTGCGTTGGCTTGTAAGAATGGGAGGTGTAATACTCTGCGGATTTGCCGATGATCACACCTGCCAGCAAGCCGGCGATCACGGACAGGCTCAGTTGCCACCAGTTCTCGAAGCCGAGCAAATAGAAGACCAAGAATGTAAACACCGCGATGAGGGAGGCGCTAAGATTCGTACCCAAGCTCAGGGATCCCAGGAGCTGCTTCAGCCCGGCTCCGTCCTTGGTTCGGACGGCGAATATTCCCAGAACCGACAGGACCACCCCGACGGCCGCTATGAGCATAGGGGCGAAGATGGCCTTCATCTGAGCATCGACATTCCCGAAATAAGCCGAGGCGCCCAGCGCCATTGTGGCCAGAATCGAGCCGCAGTAGGATTCATAGAGATCGGCCCCCATCCCGGCGACATCGCCCACGTTGTCACCCACGTTATCGGCGATGGTGGCGGGGTTGCGAGGATCATCCTCCGGAATATCCTGTTCTACTTTTCCGACGATGTCCGCGCCCACATCGGCGGCCTTGGTGTAGATGCCTCCGCCGACACGGGCGAACAAGGCCTGCGTGGAAGCGCCCATTCCGAAGGTCAGCATCGTAGTGGTGATGACCACCAGGCTCTGGGACTCCGTGGCCTCTTGAACGAAGGCTCTCAGGATCAGCCACCACAGGGAGATATCAAGCAGGCCGAGGCCGACCACGGTCAGTCCCATGACGGCACCGGAACGGAATGCGATCTTCAAACCCGCGTTCAAAGACCTGCTGACGGCATTGGCCGTGCGGGCGGAAGCGTAGGTCGCCGTCCTCATCCCGATGTACCCCGCCAGGGCGGAGAAAAATCCTCCCGTAAGAAACGCGAACGGAACCCAGGGGTTCTGGACTCCGAGCCCGTAGGCGAGGAAGACAAAAAATAAGGACAGTACGATGAAGACGATTCCGACGACTTTGTACTGTTGCTTTAGATAGGCAATCGCTCCTTCACGAACGTATTGAGCGATTTCCTTCATGGTCACGGTTCCTTCGCTTTCCTTCATCATGCGATGGTAGAAGAGCCAAGCGAAGAACAATGCGATGATTGATGCCACGGGCACCAGATAGAACAAGTAATCCAACATAACTACGATTGTAATGATTATAATACAATGGTAAAGCAATGCTGCCGGAAGGTTTCCGGCAGCATTGCCTAGGTCCCTATTCTTCCTCGGCCTTCGTTTCCTGAGCCTCGGGAGCTTCTTCTTTCGCGGCTGCGGCCTTCTTGGCACGGCTGCGGCGAGTTGCTTTCTTCTCTTCCTTCTTGGAAGCGGCTTCCAGCGCCGCTTCGTTGAAGTCGACAAATTCTACCAGCGCCATATCGGCTGCGTCACCCTTCCGGAAACCGGAATGGAGAACACGGAGGTATCCGCCCGGACGATCCGAGATCTTCGGGGCGATGGTGCCGAACAATTCTTTGATCGCTTCCTTGTTCTTGAGGTAGCTGAATACGATTCTGCGGGAATGGGTCGTGTCCTCTTTTGATTTGGTGATAAGCGGTTCCATGTACATCTTGAGGGCTTTCGCCTTCGCGAGAGTGGTCGTAATGCGCTTGTGCTGGATCAGGGAGGACGCCATGTTGGCCAACATTGCCTTACGGTGGCCGCTCTTGCGGCCAAGGTGATTGATTGCCTTATTGTGCCTCATTGCTATGCGTTCTTTTTCTTGGGTTCTATATTATACTTGGTAACATCCATACCAAACTCGAGCTTCATTTTTTCGACAATCTGATCGATTTCGTTGAGCGATTTCTTACCGAAGTTGCGGAACTTCATGAGTTCGTTCCTCGAATGGGAAACCAGGTCGGCGAACGTGTCGATGTCGGCCGCTTTCAGGCAGTTGTAGGCCCTCACGGAGAGCCCGATGTCGGAAAGCTTGGTGAACAGGAGGTGCCTCATCCGCAGCGACTCCTCATCCAATTCCTTGGAATCGGATTCCACAGCGCTTTCGAGAGCGATCTTCTTGTCGTCAGTGAAAAGCTTGAAGTGATAGATCAGGATGTTGGCAGCCTCCTGGAGCGCCACGTTCGGGAGAATCGATCCGTCGGTGACGATTTCGAGATTGAGTTTCTCGTAATCGGTCTTCTGCTCGACGCGCCAGTTCTCCACGGTCCAATTCACTTTCCGGATCGGGGTGTAGATCGCGTCGACGGAAATGGTTCCGATCGGGGCATCCTCAACCCGCATCTCTTCGGCCGGGACGAAACCGCGGCCTTTGGTGATGGTCAGGGAAAGCTCGAGGGTAACGGAGGGTTCGAGACTGCAAATATGCTGTTCCGGGTTCAACACCTTGAAAGAAGACAATCCTTTGGAAATATCCTCCGCGGTAAACTCATTCTTACCGCTGATTACGATGTTCACCATCTCAGAGTCGATGGTGTCGACCATCCTCTTGAACCGCACTTGCTTGAGGTTCAGGATGATATCCTGCATACCTTCGATCACGCCGGGGATCGTAGCGAATTCTTGATCCACGCCTGCGACCTTGATCTGACTGATAGCAAAACCTTCCAGAGAGGCGAGCAGGATGCGGCGGAGGGAGTTGCCGATCGTCTGTCCGTATCCAGGCTCCAACGGCCTGAATTCGAAACGTCCGACGGTATCGGATCCTTCGAGCATGATCACCTTGTCCGGTTTCTGAAATGCTAAGATTGCCATGATTTGTTCTATATTAGGTGTTACAATTACTTGGAGTACAGGTCAACGATGAGCTGTTCGTTGATGTTTTCAGGAATATCCGCCCTTGTAGGGACATTCAGGAACTTGGCGGTCAGGGCTTTCGGGTCGAACTCGATCCAAGAATATCTCACTGCGGAAGCAGCGTTCTTCTGGATGACTTCCAAACTCTTGGAGCGCTCTCTGACGGCCACGACATCTCCCGGCTTGACGAGCGCGGAAGGGATGTTGCAGACCTCGCCGTTGAGGGTGATGTGCGCATGGCTCACGAGCTGTCTCGCAGCGGCGCGGGTAGGGGCGACACCCATCCTATATACGACGTTGTCAAGTCTGGATTCAAGGAGGAAAAGCAGGTTTTCACCTCTCAGGCCGGGCATACGCGTCGCCTTCAGATACGTGTTGTGGAACTGCCTCTCGAGCAGTCCGTACATATATCTCACCTTCTGTTTCTCCTTGAGCTGCAAGCCGTATTCACGCTGTTTCTTGCGTTTTGAAGCCAGGCCATGCTGTCCGGGAGGATAATTTCTCTTTTCGAAGGCCTTGTCGCTTCCGAATATGGGTTCGCCGAACTTGCGGGCGATCTTTGTCCTGGGACCAGTGTATCTTGCCATGGTGATTCTACTTTAAGAGGTTAAACTTTACGGCGGGCCTTCGGTCTGCATCCATTGTGGGGCATCGGTGTCACGTCAATGATCTCGGTTACGATGATCCCCGCGTTGTTGATGGTCCGGATGGCGGACTCACGGCCGGCGCCGGGCCCCTTCACGAAGACCTTCACCTTGCGGAGTCCCGCATCGAAAGCCGTCTTCGCAGCGTCTTCCGCCGCAACCTGGGCGGCATACGGGGTGTTCTTCTTGGAGCCCCTGAAACCGCTCTTGCCTGCGGACGACCAGCTGATCACCTGCCCTTGGTTGTTGGTAAGCGCGATGATCACATTATTGAAGGTTGATGAAATATGGGCCTGACCCGTTGCCTCAACCTTGACAACTCGTTTTTTTGATGATGATGATTTCTTTGCCATAATTCATCCGATTTTACTTGGTTGCCTTCTTCTTGTTCGCGACCGTCTTCTTCTTGCCCTTCCGGGTGCGCGCGTTGTTCTTCGTGCTCTGACCGCGGACAGGAAGACCGATACGGTGACGGATTCCTCTGTAGCAACCGATATCCATGAGACGTTTGATGTTCATCTGGACGCTGGAACGGAGTTCGCCTTCAATCTTGTACTTGTCGGTGATGAGGGTACGGATGGCAGCGATCTGCTCGTCATCCCACTCTCCGACCTTGATGTCGTAATCGATTCCGCAATTATCGAGGATCTGCCTCGCGGAACTGCGGCCAATACCGAAGATATAGGTAAGACCTATCTCTCCTCTTTTGTTGTTCGGTAAATCAACACCGGCTATTCTTGCCATAATTTATCTTTGACTTTATTTTTTATTTGTTATACAACAGACTATTATCCCTGGCGCATCTTGAACTTGGGGGTCTTCTTGCAGATGACGTAAAGACGGCCTTTTCGGCGAACGATCTTGCAATCATCGCTGCGTTTCTTGATGGATGCTTTGACTTTCATATCGTGAATAATTTTATTTGTACCTAAAAGAAATTCTTCCTTTTGTCAAATCGTAAGGTGAAATTTCAACCCTCACCCGGTCTCCAAGGAGGATGCGGATGAAGTTCATTCTCATTTTTCCGGAGATGTTGCAGAGAATGACGTGACCATTCTCAAGTTCCACCTTAAACATTGCGTTGGGAAGCGTCTCGATCACTTCTCCGTCTTGTTCTATCGCTACTTGTTTGGCCATTGAAAAAACACTTTAAAATTTATTGCTATCTATATAATCGTAAGTCGACAACTGTTCAGCCTTGCCCTTCCGGACAACAACCGTAAGCTCGTAATGCGCCGCGTTCCTGTGGTCGGCGGTGTGGACGGCCCAGCCATTTTTGGCCACATAGACCCCCCTGCCTCCCGCATTGATCATCGGCTCAATGCAGATCACCATTCCATCGACAAGCTTGCATCCCTGTCCCGGACGTCCATAATTGGGGACGCCGGGGGCTTCGTGCATTTTCTTGCCCAGCCCGTGACCTTCCAGCTCACGGACGACGGAAAATCCGAAGGACTCCGCATACGATTGCACCGCATATCCGATATCGCCGGTCCTGTTCCCCGCCACCGCCGCCTTGATTCCCTCGTACAGGGCCTGCTTGGTCACATCCAGGAGCCTGCGGGTTTCGGGATCCACCTCCCCGACCGGAAAGGTGTAGGCCGAATCCCCGTTGTACCCTTTGTAGAACGTGCCGATGTCCGCTGTAACGATGTCACCTTCCTTCAAGACGTAGTCCGACGGAAATCCGTGGACGACTACATCGTTGACGGAAGTGCAGATGGCCGCAGGGAAGCCTTCAAAACCGAGGAAGCTGGGTACGGCACCGTTGTCGCGGATGAAAGTCTCGGCCACCTCGTTCAACTTTGCAGTTGTCACACCAGGGGCGACCGCTTTGCCGACTTCCGCCAACGCCTTGGAGACGAGAATGGCATTCTCGCGCAGCAGTGCTATCTCTTCTTCTGTTTTGGGCTTGACCATCGATCTAAAAATATCAAAGTTACATTCCCGAACGACCGCTGAGACGGCCGGTCTTCATCAGGCCATCGTAATGGCGCATCAACAGGTAGCTCTCGATTTGCTGGAGCGTGTCCAGAACCACCCCGACAAGAATCAACAAGGAGGTACCTCCGTAGAAACTCGCGAATTGGTCGTTGACGCCGGCGATCCGGGCAAACGCCGGAAGAATGGCGATAAGCGCCAGGAAGATGGCTCCGGGCAGCGTTACCTTGTCCATAATCGAATCGAGATATTCCATCGTTTTCTTGCCGGGTTTTACGCCCGGGATGAAACCTCCGTTCTGCTTCATCTGCTCGGCCATCTGTTGCGGGTTGATCGTAACGGCCGTATAAAAATACGTGAATATGATTACAAGCGAACCGAAGATGAAGTTATACCAGAACCCGGTGTAGTTGCCGAGCGTAGCGGCAAGTCCCCGGGTCGCGTCAAAGCGCGAGAAGAGGATCGGGAACATCATCAAAGCCTGGGCGAAGATGATCGGCATCACACCCGCGGCATTGATCTTCAGGGGGATGTACTGACGAGCTCCGCCGTACTGCCGGTTTCCGACGATCCGCTTCGCATACTGGACGGGAACCTTTCTGACTCCCTGCACCAACGCGATCGTGGCGATGATCACAAAGAACCAGATGATCAGTTCGACAATCAACAGGAGGAGGCCTCCGTTGGTGGTCGTGAGTTTCGTTCCGGCCTCCGCGACGAAAGCGAAGGGAAGTCTGGCCACGATACCGATCATGATGATGAGGGAAATACCGTTGCCGATTCCGCGGTCCGTAATCCGCTCGCCGAGCCACATCACGAACATCGAGCCCGACATCAAAATGAGGGTGGACACGAGGTTGAAGATGAACCGGGACCAGCCGAGCTGGGTCTCCGCGATGAAAGCGGCGCTCGGAATCTGACCGTGGATCGAAGCGATGTAGGCAGGACCCTGCACGCAAAGAATACCGATGGTCAGGTAGCGGGTGATCTGGTTCATTTTTTTCCGGCCGCTTTCGCCTTCCATCTGCATCTTGCGGAAAGCAGGGACGAAAACACCGAGCAACTGCACAACAATGGATGCGGAGATGTACGGCATCACTCCCAACGCGAAGATGGAAGCGTTGCCGAAGGCACCGCCGGAGAACATGTTCAACAGACCGACGAGACCTTCCTGCGTTTTGCTCTGCAGCTGCGCAAGCATCGTGGTGTCGATACCGGGCAACACAATGAAGCACCCGAGCCTGTACACCAGGACGAGGAGAAGGGTGTAACCCAGTCTCTTCCTCAGTTCTTCGATCTTGAAGATGTTCTTTATGGTTTCTATGAACTTCTTCATCGCTACTTGCCGATTAGGATAGCCTGACCTCCGGCCGCCTCGATCTTGGAGACAGCCGTCTTGGAAAACGCATCCGCCGTAACGGTGAGGGCCGCGGTGAGTTCACCGTTGCCGAGCACCTTCACGAGATCTTTCGTGTCGGCGAGTCCTGCAGCCTTGATTTCAGCAAGCCCGAGCTCGTTCTTGCCGATCTTCTCGGAAAGCGCCTGCAGGGAGGCGATATTGACCGGCTGGTATTCGATCCGGTTGGGATTCTTGAATCCGAACTTCGGGACACGTCTCTGAATCGGCATCTGGCCGCCTTCAAATCCGAGTTTGCGCGCGTATCCGGAGCGGGACTGGGCTCCTTTCGTTCCACGGGTGGCTGTGCCTCCCTTGCCGGATCCTTGTCCGCGTCCGACTCTCTTTCTGCGGCGCGTCGCGCCTTTCGCAGGCTTCAATTCATGTAATTTCATCTTGCTCGTCCTCCTATTTGGTTTCTTCAACTTCCACCAGATGACGAATCTTAGCCAACTGGCCTTCAACTTCGGGTGTCTTCTCAACCTCGACAGTCTGGTGCATCCTCCGGAGCCCGAGGGTTCTCAGATTCGCGATCTGCCGCTTGGTCGCACCAATTTTGCTTCTCACTTGGGTTATCTTGATTTTTGCCATGACAACTGTCTCCTATCCGTTAAACACTCTACTCATCGGAATTCCACGGAGGCCGGCGACAGTGTAGGCGTCCCGCATCTGCGTCAAAGCTTCAATCGTAGCCTTCACAAGGTTGTGAGGGTTGGACGAGCCCTTGGATTTCGCCAGGACATTCTGAATGCCGGCAGACTCGAACACAGCGCGCATGGCGCCGCCGGCCTTCACGCCCGTTCCGGGGGCGGCCGGCTTCATAAACACCACGGAACCTCCGAATTTGGATTCCTGCTCGTGCGGAATGGTGGTGTTGATGACCGGAATCTTGACCAGATTCTTCTTGGCATCCTCCACTCCTTTCGCAATGGCGGAAGTTACTTCATTGGCTTTCCCAAGACCATAACCCACAACACCGTTTTCGTCTCCCACCACCACGATCGCGGCGAAGCGGAAATGACGCCCGCCCTTCGTGACCTTTGTCACGCGCTTGATGGCGACCAGTCTGTCTTTCAATTCAAGATCAGAAGTCTTTACTCTTTTAACATTTGTATTTGCCATAGTCTCTCTTCAATTAGAACACGAGGCCGCCTTCGCGGGCAGCTTCCGCCAAACTTTTCACTCTGCCATGGTAGAGATACCCTCCGCGGTCGAAAGCGACCGTGGTAATTCCCTTCTCCTTGGCACGCTCGGCAAGCGCCTTGCCGACAAGGGCGGCCGCGTCAACGCCGTTCTTTCCTTTGCACTCGGCAGCGAGTTCCTTGTCGTTGGAAGCAGCGGCAACGAGTGTCACGCGCCGGTCATCGTCGATCACCTGCGCATAGATCTGCTTGTTGCTCCTGAACACGACCAGCCTGGGCCGCTGAGCGGTTCCACTCACACGCTTGCGGATGCGAAAATGGATTCTTTTTCTTCTTTCTATTTTATTCAATGCCATAATATGGTTCCTCCATGATTATTTAGCCGCAGCGGTCTTGCCGGCCTTGCGACGAATCTGCTCCCCGGCGAACTTGATACCCTTGCCCTTATAAGGTTCAGGCCTGCGGAATGAACGAATCTTGGCAGCGACCTCTCCGAGCAACTGCTTGTCAATGCTCTTGAGTACAAGCACGGGATTCTCGCCTTTTTTCACGTCCGGGACTTCCGCTTTGATCTCAGGAGAAAGCATGAGCCGGATGTCGTGGGAATAGCCAAGCGACATGGACAAGATCTGGCCTTGAACGGAGACACGATAACCGACGCCGACTAATACCAGCCGGACTTCAAATCCCTCCGACACACCCGTAACCATGTTGTTCACGAGGGCGCGGTACAGGCCGTGCATAGATCGATGTCTCGGCTGATTGGTCGGACGCTCGAACTTGATTTGATTATCCTCGATGGTGACCTTGATGTCCGGATCAACTTTCTGGCTCAGTTCACCGAGAGGTCCTTTAACCTTCAACACGTTGCCAGGGAGAAGCTCGACGCTCACCTTGTCCGGAAGGCTTACAGGCATTTTTCCGATTCTTGACATTACTCTATTCTTTTGATGTTAATAGACATAGCACACAACCTCGCCTCCGACATTCAGGTCCTTCGCCTCCTTGTCGGTGATAACGCCCTTGGAAGTGGACAGGACGGCAATGCCCAGCCCATTGAGGACCCTCGGCATGTTCTTGACGTCCGCGTACACCCGAAGTCCCGGAGTGGAAACGCGCTCAATCTTCTTGATCGCGGCCATCTTGGTCTGCGGATGGTACTTCAAGGCAATCTTGATGGTGTTGTAGGGTGTACCCTCCACCACTTTCCAGGTGAGGATGTACCCTTTTTCGCACAAGATCTTGGTGATCGCTTCCTTCATCTTGGAGGAAGGGATCTCTACGACCTTCTTACCTGCAAGATAAGCATTGCGAATTCTTGTCAGATAGTCTGCAATTGGATCAGTCATTTTTTTTTGTTTTTAAACCGACGCCCCTGCCGGGAACGCCCGATATCCGATTGTTAATAAAATTATGTTACCAGCTCGCTTTCTTAACGCCCGGGATCAGGCCCTGGCTGGCCATCTCACGGAACTGGATTCTGCTCAGGCCGAAGGCCCGCATGTAACCCTTCGGACGTCCGGTGAGGGAGCAGCGGTTGTGAAGACGGACAGGTGAAGAATTCTTGGGGAGCTTGTCGAGAGCCGCCCAGTCACCTGCCTCCTTCAGCGCCTTTCTTTTCTCGGCATACTTTGCAACCAGTTTCGCGCGTTTCACTTCGCGAGCTTTCATTGATTCTTTTGCCATATTCCTTAATTGTTATGTTTCTTGAAGGGTAGGCCGAACGCGGCGAGAAGCGCGTGGCCTTCTTCGTCTGTCTTTGCCGTCGTGACAAAGGTGATTTCCAGTCCGTGAATCCGCGGGCTCTTGTCGATGTCGACCTCAGGGAAGATGATTTGTTCCTTGATGCCGAGGGTGTAGTTGCCCCTGCCGTCCATCTTCCCGCTGATCCCGTTGAAGTCACGGATGCGGGGGAGGGAAACACGGATGAGACGCTCCAGGAATTCATACATCTTGGTAGCGCGCAACGTTACTTTGACACCGATCGGCATGCCCTTGCGGAGGCGGAAGTTGGAAACGTCCTTCCGGGAAAAAGTGAGCACCGCCTTCTGCCCCACGATCTTCGTGAGCTCCTCGGCGGACTCCTCGACCATTTTCCTGTCCTGGGTTCCCTCACCGATACCTTCGTTGATGGTAATCTTCACAAGTCTGGGGACCTGCATAACGGATGTGTAGGAGAACTGCTTCATGAGCTTACCTACGATCTCCTCGTTGAATACCTTCTTGAGAGAAGGCACATAGCCTGTGGGAAGCGCCTGGGCCTCTGCGGGCTTATTTGTAGCTTTCTTTGCCATGATTACTTGATCTCCTCCCCTGATTTCTTAGCGTAACGGATCTTCTTCCCACCCTCGAACCTGTAGCCGACGCGCGTCGGTTTATTGGACGCGGGATCGATGAGCTGAACGTTGGAAATATGAATTCCGGCCTCCCGCTTGAGGATGCCGCCCTGAGGATGCTTCGCGTTCGGCTTGGTGTGCCTGCTGATCACATTGACCCCTTCGACAATGACACGGTCCTTGGCGGGAAAAACAGTCAAGACTTTTCCGGTCTTGCCTTTGTCGTTCCCCGCGTTGACATACACGGTATCACCTTTTTTGACATGTAACTTTTTCATGATTCTCGTTGATTAAAGGACCTCAGGGGCAAGTGAAACAATCTTCATATAGTGCTCGCGCAGTTCTCTGGCCACGGGGCCGAAGATGCGCGTTCCGCGGATTTCACCCGCATTGTTCAGAAGGACGCATGCATTGTCGTCAAAACGGATGTAGGATCCATCCTGTCTGCGGATTTCCTTCTTGGTCCGAACCACGACAGCCTTGGAGACCGTGCCCTTCTTGGCGTCACCGCCGGAAATGGCGCTTTTCACCGAGACGACAATCTGGTCGCCTACTGTCGCATATCTATGGTTTGTGCCGCCAAGCACGCGGATGCAGAGGACCTCCTTCGCACCGCTGTTGTCGGCCACCAGTAAACGTGTTTCCTGCTGTATCATGGTACTACTTAACTTTTTCTACGATTTTGACTAACCTCCACCTCTTGGTCTTGCTGAGCGGACGGGTCTCCATGATGTGCACGGTGTCTCCCTCGCTGCATTCGTTCTTCTCGTCATGCGCGACGAGCTTGGTGGTCTGCTTGATGAACTTCCCGTATAGCGGGTGCTTTTTCTTGGTTTCGACCGCAACGACGATGGTTTTGTCCATTTTGTCGCTGACCACGACTCCTGTTCTTTCCTTACGAAGATTTCTTTCCATAAGACATCAAATTAATTTTGTTCCGCTTTTTCTTTCTCAGCGAGGATTGTGATCATGCGAGCGATATCCTTTCTGATTTTCTTGAACTTGGAGGTGTCTTCCAAGGGAGAAACGGCATGGTTGAGCCTCATGGTGTCCAGATTCTTCTTTTCGACCTGGATGCGGTCCTTGAGGTCAGCAATGGACATTTCGCGAACTTCAGTTGTTTTCATATTCATTCACCTAATTATTCAACATAATCCCTGCGAACCACAAACTTGGTAGCGACGGGGAACTTGTGGGAAGCCAGACGCAACGCCTCTTTCGCAATGACGAGGGGAACTCCGTCCGCCTCCATGAGGATACGTCCCGGGGTGACGGGGGCTACGAAGCCTTGGGGATCACCTTTTCCTTTACCCATACGGGTGTCAAGCGGTTTCTTGGTAAACGGCTTGACAGGGAAAATTCTGATCCAAATCTGCCCTTCACGGCTCATATAGCGTGTGGCAGCCTGACGCGCAGCCTCTATCTGTTGCGCAGTGATCCAGCAGTTCTCAAGGGTCTTGAGTCCGAAGGAACCGAACGCAAGCTGATTGCCCCGCTGGGCCATACCCTTCATCACATTCTTCTGTTCCCTTCTGAACTTGGTTTTCTTTGGTTGTAACATTGCCGTATTACTTTTAAAATAATATCCAATTTTTTAAATACTTTGAATTTCAGCAAGTTATGCTTTCATCCTCAGTTTTTGGGACTGCAAATTTAGTAAAAATTCTTGGATTTCAAACTATTTTTAAAAAATATTTCATCTTTTTCGACACGGTTCCTTGATGCTTAACTTGCTATTTTTAAATCATTTATGATCCGTGTTGAAAAATTTTATCTCGCATTTTAGACATCAACTTCTCCTTAATTCACACATTTGTCCCGCCCGAGGCAAAAGGAGGAAGGGACTGGAATCGGCACGAAATTGGCTGGAATTCCGTAATTTTGTAAGATACCGGTAATTGTTTGAAACGATGGGACGCATTTGGAAATACGCTTGGGTCGTCCTCCTGACGATGCTGGCCGCGGCACCCGCGGCGGACGCGCAACTGTTCCGCTCCCGGAAGAAGGCGGAGGAAGCGCGGGAACAAGCGCAGTTGGCAGGAGAGATCGTCCGGGAAGACCCCGGCGTCAGCCTGCACCCCAACTCCGGCTATCTGGGCTACCGCATCGAGAACAGGGACACCGTCTACTACGACACCCTGGATCCGGTCTGGGTCTTCCCCAAAGGATTCCGCGCCTCCAAGAACGACATGCGGCAATACTACCGGCTCGTATACAATTTCAACAAGGTCTATCCCTATGCGTTGGCGGCCAGGCAGCTTTCAAAGCGGGTGGACACCTACATCGCCGACAACGAACTGCGCCGGCGCAACAAGGAACAATACATCAATTCCATGCAGAAGGAGCTGTTCAACATTTTCGAAAAACCGCTCCGCAGCATGTCCATTTCGCAGGGGAAATTGCTCATCAAGCTGGTAGACCGCGAATTCGGGCAGTCTTCTTATTCTATCATCAAGGACTACAAGAGCGGAATCACCGCAGGCTTCTGGCAGGGGGTCGCCAAACTATTCGGACAGAATCTGAAGGACCATTACGACCCGAAGGGCGCCGACCAGGTTACGGAACATCTGGTGCAGACCTGGGAAAGCGGCCATTTTGATGCCCTGTATTATTCGGTGTTCATGCAGGCCCCCGCCCGTATTCAGGTCCCTTCCACAGAAGAAGCGTTCGCCAGGGCCGCGGCCAGGGTCGAGCGGGACGCGTCGAACACCAGATAGCCCGCTGTTTCAGCATCCATCCAATCCTTCAGCACGAAAAGTTTCGCGCCCGTCGGGAGCTCAAGCTCCACGGCGACGTGGAAGTGTCCGAAGATGAAGTAGTCCACCGGCTGCGCGGTGGAAAAATCCACCGCGAACTTGTAGAGCGCCTCGTCCTCCCCGCGGAATATATAATCTACGCTCTTGGCAACCCGACTCTGTTTCGACCATCCCTTTCCGATCCGGAAGGCGATGTACGGATGAACCAAGTTGAACAGCGCTTGAAGCACGTAGTTGCGGAAACACCAGCGCATCACCTTGTACCAGAAATGGCCCGGACCGAGACCGTCGCCATGTCCCAGGCAGAATTTCTTGCCGCCGATGTCCACCACATACGGCTGCTCCAAGATCGTTATCCCCAGGTCGGTGAAATAGTGGTAGGTCCAGATGTCGTGGTTGCCTCGAAAGAAATACACCTTCACCCCGGCATCCATCAGATCCAGCAGGGTCGCGAAGATCCGGATGCTGCCCTTCGGCACCACGTCATGATATTCATACCAGAAGTCCCAGATGTCCCCCAGCAGGTACAAGGCCTCGGTCTTGTCCGGGGGAATCGAACGCAGGAATCCGAGAAAACGAGCCTCCCGGTCCTTCGGGTTCTTCACATCCAGCCCCAGATGGACGTCGGAAACGAAGTATGTCAGGTTTCTTTTGTCCATGATCCTAGGCGAATAGCAACAACAGGAGAGAAACAACCAAGCAGTACAGCGCGAACCAGCTCAAGCGTGCTTTCTTGACGATGGCGATCATCACCTTGCAGGCGAAAAGGCCGGACAGGAAGGCCGCCGCAAAACCCAGCAGCAGACAGACGGAAGAGACTCCGGCACCCGCAACCGCTTCCCCGGAAAGGCTCTTGGCCACATCCAGAAACTGTTCTCCCAAGATCGGAATCAGCACCATCAGGAAAGAGAACTGCGCTATGACTTCCCGCTTGACTCCGCAGATGAGCCCGGTGGAAATGGTGGTTCCGGAACGCGAAAGACCGGGCGCGACAGCAAAGGCCTGCCCGACTCCGACCACGAGGGCTTGCCACCAGGATATCCCGTTCCGCGCCCGGGTTTCCCGAAAAAGCGCCTTGCGGCCGCGATGTCCGAAGGAGTCCGAAAGCCAAAGCAGTATAGCGGTTATGATCAAGCAGACGGCCACACCGAACAAATTGTCCCCGAAGAGGTCCTCCACCCGGTCCCTGAAAAAAAAGCCAACGATGGCAACCGGGATCATCGACACGATCAACTTGAAGACGTAGTCGGTCTCATCATTGTACCGAAACTTGAAGAGTCCTTTGAACAAGGCGGCGATCTCCTTCCGGAAAACCACAATCGTACTCAAGACCGTCGCGGCATGCACGGTCACGGTAAAATCGAGAAAACCTTCCGGGGCCGCCCCCAGAAGTTCCCTGCAGATCATCAGGTGTCCGCTGGAACTGACCGGAAGAAATTCCGTCAATCCCTGTACGATGCCCAGCAAGATGGCCTGCCATGCATTCATCACTTGTCGTTTTCAGAGTTGTCTTTCGGCCGCTTCATGATCGCGACCACGATGATGACGATCCCGCAGAGAATAACAAGCGGGGCGAGCGTCAATCTGCGAAAATTAAACATCGCCTCGTTGAAAACTTGGGGATCCTTGCTGCCGCCTCCGATCATGAGGATGAAGCCGGCCACCATGACCAGCACTCCCGTCACGATCAGCCAAAGGCCTTTGCGGGTGATCGCCATCTTGGTATTGTTTTCCATATTCATCTAGTAATATAATTCATCTTTCGAAAGGGAGACCAGCTTCCCCACAACAAAGTACGTGCTGACGACACAGATCACGATTCCGGAAGCCACGATGATTCCGATCACAATCAGAAGCAGGTTCAAGTGGAAGATTTCGAACAGTTGCACGAATTCGTTCCGGAGGAAGAAAAGAATTCCCAGCAGAAACAGGATCGCCAGCAATGCGGAAAAAAGACCCTGGAACACGGCTTGGGGAAGGAAGGGGCGCCGGATGAACGCCTTGGTCGCGCCGACAAGTTTCATGGTGTGGATTGTAAAGCGCTTCGAAAACACATTCAGCCGGACCGTATTGTTGATCAGCACAAACGAAATGAAGAGCAGCAAGGCGATGAAGATGCCCAGCACAAACGAAATTTTCTGGAGATTGGCGCTGAGCTTTTCGATCAAAGAATGCTGGTACACCACCTCGTCCACGAGGGGGGAAGCGGATATCGCCTGTTCCACAAGCGCCAGGCTGTCCGGGGAGACATAGTCCGCTTTCAGGGTGACATCGATGGAAACCGGAATCGGAGAAGTCTCGAAGACTTCCAGAAAGTCTTCTCCGAGCAGATCAGTCATCTCCCGGGTCCCTTGCGCCTTGGAAATGAAGCGGGTTTCTTTGATGAATTCCAGATTGCCCAGACGGGACTCGAAGGCCCTCGCATCTTCCTCTCCGACCTCCTGCTTCATCAGGATGGAGACCTGCATATTTTCCTTGAAGTAGTCGGAAACTCCTTTGGCATTCACAAGCAGGAGACTTGCGATTCCGACCAGAAGCAGAACCAGACTGATGCTGATGACGGTTGAAAGCCAGGCTCCCCACAGCCTTCTGCGAATCAACTTGCTTTCTCCTGCCGACTTCATTGCACAATACACCAAATTGGAGTCAAATATAATGAAATATCGATATTTTGAAAAAAAAATGTTATCTTTGTAGGTATAGGAGCTTATACAGAAGGCTTTTCAGATTATGCGTCGTCCCGTTAAAAGAAGAATATTATTCATCAGTTCAGAAATCACGCCGTACCTTCCCGAGACGCCGGTCTCCGAGATGGGTCGCTACCTGCCCCAGGGTATCCAGGAGCGGAAGAAGGAAATCCGCGCCTTCATGCCCCGATATGGCTGCATCAATGAAAGAAAGAATCAACTCCACGAAGTCATCCGGCTTTCGGGAATGAACATCATCATCCGGGATGTCGACCGGCCGCTTATCATCAAGGTCGCCTCCATTCCGGCAGCTCGGATCCAGGTCTATTTCATTGACAACGACGATTACTTCAAGCGCAAGCAGCTTGTATTCGACGAGGACGGAAAATTCTTCGAAGACAACGGCGAACGCGCCATTTTCTTCGCGCGCGGTGTACTGGAAACCGTAAAGAAGCTCCGGTGGGCGCCGGATATCATCCACTGTCTGGGTTGGATTTCCTCCCTGGTTCCGGTGTATCTCAAGAAGGTCTATCACGGGGATCCTATTTTCTCGAACAGCAAGATCGTGACTTCTTTCTTCGACGATATCACCGCTATTGCCGGAGAGACATTTTCCGACACGTTCAAGAGCACGGCCCTGCTCGGGGACATGAAGCCCTCCGACCTGTCCTTGCCGGATCATCCGACTGGCATAAATCTTGCGGAAACCGCAGCACGGTATTCTGACGGCATCCTGTTCGGTGCCGAGCATGTAGATCCGGAATTGGTGAAATATTGCGAAGGATTGGGTGTTCCGATCCTGCCCTTCAATGAGGAATCCATACGCGACGGAAGCTACATCGACGAATACGACAGTTTTTATGATCAGCTGTAAATGAAAAAGCTTCTGCTAGCGGCAACCCTGATCGCAGGTATCTTCTCCTGCACAAAAGTAGACTATCATCTGGGCGGTGACTTCATCGCCACGGACCAGCAGTACGACATCTACACGGCCGAATTCAACCTGACGGATATCCGGATGCGGGCTGTGGACAGCCTTTCAGCCTATTCCGCCCGAAGAATCGCTTTCGGCACCATCCGCGACGACACCTTCGGAACCTTCCGGAAAGGATGCGCGGTCACACTCGTGCCTGTCCTGGACACGGTATACTTCGGGGAAAACCCGAAATTCCAGCGCTTCATCTTCCGCGCGGAAAGCGACTCGGTCTCCGTCGCGGACGAGAGCCAGTTCAACATCCTTCAGAATGTGAACGTCTTCTCCCTGACTGAACCCCTGGATCCGGACGCGTATTTCGCGCGGACGGAAGTCAAGCACGGCGGCAAGCGCGTCACCAAAGGAGTCCCAGTTTATGATGGCACGGATTCGCTGTCCTTCGAGTTTACGGAAGAATACGGGAAACAGTACCTCGGCATCACGCAAAGCGATTTGGAGGATATGACCGCCTATACGAAAAAGTTCCCGGGAATCTATATTTCCACCGACGACCCCATCGGAGAGGGAGGCAGAATCAACCTTTTCAAAATGGCGATCCTCGAACCCGGCTCAAGCGGCTTGATGCGGACCAACAACTACGCTCTGCTTTATTACAGCGGAGAGTACGACGGCGAGAGAAGAGATTCCGTCCTTATGTTCTACTTCAGCCCGCTGAAGTTCCAGGATCTCGATTCCCTGATCAAGGCGAAAACGACCCCGAATCAGTATGTCTTCAATGTCGACACGCACGAGACGGATGGTATGGCAGGGGTTGCCACGGACAAGATTTACGTCGAAGGGGGAAGCGGGCTCAAACCCATGATCCCCGCCGGCGAGATCAAACGGTTGGTCACGGACGAAATCCGCCGCCGAGGCGGCGATCCGACCACCGCGGTCATTTCAAAGGCCACCCTCGAGCTTCCTTTCGAATTCCCGGAAGATTACAGACAGATGGCTTACTATCCCCAGGTGCTGAGTCCGACGATGCGCATCAAGACGGACACCTCCCTCACTTTCGCCGGACTGGCGGATGCCGGCGTCGGCGCGGAAGATCAGGGGGACTTGAACCGCTCGCTCTGCCGCTATGCCCCGGACATTACGCACCATCTGCAGCAGATTCTCAATTTCGGCGACAAAGACGCGCCCGCCAACTATGATGTCTGGTTCCTGATCGTCCGGAACGAGAAAACCACCCAGACCAATGCGGAGGCCAGCCAAATGAGCGATTACTACGAACAAATCGCGCAGATGAGTTATCTGAACCAATTGTACGGAGGCGGATACGGGGGTTACGGTGGATACGGAGGCTACGGCGGATACGGTGGATATGGGGGCTATGGCGGGTACGGCTACGGCAGCTACGGCGGCTACGGCAATTACTACAACTACTATATGATGGCCGAGTACGCCAGGGCGGCGGCCACCACGACCACCACCACACCGGTGATGGACAAGGAGCGCTACTACAAAGCGATCCTGAACGGACCGACTTCTTCCGCCGCCAAACCGAAACTGAAAGTTACTTTCGCCCTTCCGAAGAAATAAGCCTTCTACTCCATGGTCTCTATGGTCGCTCGCATACGCGCCCAGATCTCGAGTCCTTCATTGCTCTTGTAATAGAGCAGCATTTCCATATTGCCGGATTCGTCCGGCTGGGAGATGAATAGTTTACCCTCGGCCATATCCGACCGCTCCATATATAGAAACGACGAATCTCCGAGGATGTCCGTAAAATCCGGACCTGTGAAGATCAGGGATATGTAGAGTCCGGCCCCATCCCCGCTCATCAGGTCCAGCTCCCGCCCCAGCACCTGTCCGGTCAAATTGCTGACGATGCCTAGGAAAACGGTCGCGTAATCCGGATGTTCCTTGCACCAGTCGACGAACATCTGGTCGGATCCTTCTATCGAAACAAACCTGATGTGATCGTCTTCACCAAGAAAATCCACCTCGGTGTCGTTGACCTTCATCGTATTCTCCGGTAACTTTTTCGCCTCTATCAGTTCCGGTTCGGACAAGTCATCATCCCCGCCGCCATCCGGCTGGAGAATTTCAGCCTTCACGTTGCCGCCCCATTCCACGGGAGGGGGACCGACAATGCGAACCGAAGCCGTGACGCTTCCGCCGGCGAAATCTTCTTCCGCTGTGAACAAGACCTGCGCCGTGCCGTCAGCAGAAGTCACGCCGAAAGCGGGACAGGATCCGCCGACCGGCGTAAAATCAAGCCTCTCTCCGGACATGGGAGCCCAGACGCCTGCCAGGGAGCTGAAACGCTCCAGTTTGAAGGTGATGGAAGAATGACCCTCTTCTCCGAGAATCTGGCTCAATGGAGTTGCCGTCAGCCGGAAATCGATGATGTCTGCAGACCAGACAGTCGCTTCGACGGGATCCGCCTCCTCGTCTCCCAAAACAATTTCCGCCTTCACATTACCTTCTTTTTCGCTCGCAAGCGTAAATGCAACGCTGACCTTGCCTTCAGTGTCGGTATAAGCATATTCCTTGTCCAGCTCTCCCCCTTCCGCTTCGAAATGGACCAGCAGTTTCGCGCCGTTGTACTCCTTCCCGAGCAGGTGGTTCTTGTTGGTCGCGTGGTATTCAATCGTTTTGACGTTGCCGACCATCATTTCAGACGGCGTCTTCGTCGTGAGCGAAAGTTGATTCGGGAGACTCACCACCGGCAAGTCAAACAAATTGATCGGATCGAATTCGACCAGCGGCGGCGCCCAGAAGAACAGGTCCAGATTGAGGGCAAGATCCAGTTCCATCCCGGTAGAGATGCCGGCATTCCAACCCCAATACCCACCTTCCACTAAACGAGCGTCAGCGGCGGCTTTCACATAGGCTTTGGGATTGAGGGTCGGACACAGGACGCTGTAGAGCCCGATCTTGATAGAAGGATAGGTCGAGACGCTTCCCTCCAGATGCGCGTGGGCATCGATCGACGGTCCCCGCAGTTCCAAATTCTTTTCGATGCCGCTGATCGGCTTTCCGCCGTCCTCCTTGCTCCATTCAGCACCGATTTTGGCCGTCATTCCGGCATTCGCGCCACCGGAAACGGTCACTTCTCCTTCCGCGGAAGCATTGACTTCCGCCATCAGGTCTGAGCTGACGGACACATACACGGGAACCGCACCCACCATAAAGGTGTACCGCGCTTTCACGATGTCTTCCATCAAGGTGAAATCCGTGCCAGCCTCCCCCTCAGCGGCGGCCGCGATCTTGAGTGCCAAGTCTACGTTGAATCCTCCTTCCAGGGAAACGCTCAAGTACTGAAGATCACCCATTCCGGCATCTTCCCACGGCACTTCCCCAAAGTCGAAGACAAAGGTTCCCTTGAGTCCCAGATCGAAATTGCATTTGTCCCAGGAGACCGTCAGCGGTCCCTTTTCCAACAGAACGGTCCCGTCCAGGTTCTTTTCCCACGAGAATATCTCTTTCGACATTTCTTCGGCTCGTGTCTTCAGGCCTCTCGTATCGATATATTTTTGTCCGTCGAATATTTCCACCTTGCTGGGCGTATAGACAGCAGTCATTCCAGACCGGGTCGAAACTCCTGATTCCGTTGAAAGCGTGAATCGCTGATTCTTGAACAGATGCCCCATTTTTCCGACTGTTGTCTTGACGAGCAGTCCGTTGCCGTCACCGGTCTGAGAAACGCTCGAAACGATCCGGATGTGATAATCTCCCGACTCGTCGGGGACAAGCAACACGTCGTTCTTCCGGAGGATCGGAGGATTCCCCTTGAACACAATCTGCACATCCCCGGTCGTCCGGTCATATGCCACGGATGCCACGTCATTCTCCCAATCGATGGAGACGAATCCGGAAGGCCTAGTGAAATCCGGCGATTCGAAGCGATAGTAGCTGTTCGCGCGAGGAGTAAAGGAAGCCTGCGCCAAGGAATAGTCCTTTCCGCCGCTCCTTACAGAAATGTCCAGATCAGTCGCCGCGTCCGGGAAGATGGCCAGGAGAATCGTCTCGCTGCCGCCCGGCTGGTGGCTGCAAGACACTTGGAGGTCGGATGGTTCTCCCTCCGGTTGGATCGAACCGGTCGCAACCTCGACGACACCTTTGGTCCGGACGCCGGAACCGCTGACCGTCAGGAGCGAAATCGCCTCGCTTTGGAATCCTGCCAGGGACGGATTCCGAATTGCGAACATCGCCATTCTGCAAGCGAACACAAGTTCAAGCCGGTTGTTGGAAACAACGCCGGCTGCGGTCATCAGCAAAGGCGGAGCATCCTGCGACTGATTCTGGATGTCAACTTTCACTTTCCCGTTTTCGACCGGGGATGCCTGAATACCCTGCGTAAAGATAAAACAGACTTTCTTCCCGTCCTTCGGCTCGGTGAAGGTGCCTGATTTTTTGAAAAAGGCCGTACCGTCCTTGGCCAAACTGTCGACGACATAAACGACGGATTTCTCAGCTGCTCCGTCTGAGTAGAAGCCCGTGATCCGGTCTCCTTTTTTCCATGCCGGACGAAATACGTAACTATCATTTCCGTCACTTCCGGAAAGGGATTCGACGGAAACCCAGTCAGCGATTCCGGCCGAGACGACCAGATCGGACACTGCGGGATCCGGTCCCTGCGGCTCCGGATCAGACTTGCAGGAAACAATGGTCGCGAGACTGCAGAGCACGGCGGCTGTCAACAGCAGTTTTCGAAGCAGGGGGGAAGGGGAAATCGTGTTGGTCTCAGGAAAAATCATGGCAATGATGGTTGGTGTTCCCGACTTCCGGGAAGGTTGTTTTTCTATGTAGTATATCGCCAATCAATATAGAGAACAATCTTAAAAATCGCAAAAAATGTTTTCTTCGACCTGCCGAAGCGCTTCCCATACAAAAAAGAAAATCCGGTAATCATACCGAATTTTCTCCAGATTTTGTTTGACTAAACGCCATCGAATGGCGGCCAAGTCAATTATGCGTCTTCTTTGGTGGCGAGCTTTTCCTTAACCTTGTCAATCGCATCCTTGACGGTAGCGATATTGCTGGTCTCCTCATCGGGAATCTTGATTCCGAACACTCGCTCAAACTCCATGAGAAGTTCGACTGTATCAAGAGAATCTGCTCCCAGATCATTCGTGAAATTGGCAGTCTCGGTCACCTCGGACTCTTCGACACCCAGCTTGTCAACGATAATCGCTTTGACTTGCTTTACGATTTCTTCTTCAGTCATAATTGAAAAATTAAAATAGTTTATGTTCTTCTTTATTTTTCGCAATAGTTCCGCAAAGTAAATAAAATTTCGTCAATTATGCAAATTTCGGCTTATTTCTCTCTGCTGAGCCCGAGCCAAATACGAAGCCCGTTGATGGAATTGAGCAAGTAGAACACGTATTTGATCAGCATCACGACGGCGTAACCGGATGCGCCGGATCCCGTCAGCGTAACCACCCACAGGGAGATCGAAGCTACATTGACGAGATTCCAGATGTACCACTGTTCCATGAAAGCCAGGGAAAGCAGCACCTGACCCGCGATGTTCAGCATCATCACCACCGCGTCCAGCAGAATCTTGGGCCGGTTCAGGGTGTCGATCTTTCCGGCTTCCAGTTTCATCTGGTCGATGAACAGCAGGATGAAATACACCACGACCATCCCGATGAGAAGACCGATGATGACGTAGAGCCATTCCCGCTTCGTCAGCCTGCGTGCCCTCACCTTCGCGGACTCCCCGCCTTCCGCTTTCAATTTCGCTCCCCTTTTCCGCCACTGCCAGAAGCCGACGAACTGCATCGGCAGGAAATAAAAGGCATGCAGGGCGAAATTACCCATGATACCGTTGTCCAGATAGACGATCGTGCCGATGAGCACGTCGATGAATCCGAAAACAAAGGTCAGGATGTTGCCGTTGGCGGACATCACCGTGTTCACGACCCCCATCACAGACCCGAAGCCGGCCAGCAGCAGCATGAAGGTCCGGACGTTCGGCTGGCGGAGCTGGAAGACCGTCGTAACCATGACCGCGATCAACATTCCCGTCACCAAAAAAATGTTGAACGCCAGATTGAATTTTTGCTCTCGACTCGCTGTCATTTGCCCTCGATTATCATGCAAAATTAACAGAAACTTCTTGTTATTCGGAAAAATTACGATATTTAAGAGATAAAAACGAACAAGCAACATGAAAATCGCAATCCTTGGCTGCGGCAGCATCGGCGGCGCCGTTGCCGTCGGGCTCTCCCGGTGCGGTGTGTTCCGGACCTCCGACATCACGGTCACGGCCGGACACGCTTCCTCACTGGACCGGTTCGCCGGTCTGGGATTCCGCGCGTCCCTGAACAACGCCGAAGCGGCGCGTGAAGCCGACATCGTGATGATCTCGGTACGATCCCGTGTGGTGAAACAAGTCGTAGAAGAAATCCGCGACGCGCTGGACTATTCCCGTCAAATCATCGTCAGCATGGCCGCGGAATATCCGTCCGAGGAACTTCTTTCCCTCTTCAGGCGCCCGGACGGAAGTGTGCCCCAAGTGGTAAAAGTCATCCCCAACACAGCCATCGAGGCGCGGCAGAGCATGACCTTCCTCGCACCGGTCAATGCAGACAAAGAGCATCTTGAACAGGTTCGCGCCGTGTTCGACAAGGCGGGCAAGACTCTCCTGGTGGAAGAAAAGATGCTGGGGGCAGGCACTACCCTGGCTTCCTGCGGGATCGGATACGCCATGGCGTACGTCAAGGCGGCCTCCGAAGGCGGAAAGAGGCTTGGTTTTACAGCCGAGGACGCCGTCAGGATTGTGGCGCAGACCGTACAAGGAGCCGTTTCGCTCCTGGAGATGCGCGACTTTCGGCCCGAGGAGGAAATCGACAAGGTAGCGACACCGGGCGGCCTGACCGAGAAAGGACTCAAAGCCATGGAAGAATCCGGATTCACGGACGCTGTGATCCGCGGACTTACCGCATCCGCCATATGACCGACCGGGTAGTCATCAAGGTCGGGAGCAAAGTGCTGACGCGGAAAGACGGCACGATCGACATCACGCGGATGTCCTCCCTGGTGGACCAGATCGCGGATCTCCGGCGGTCGGGGAAGGAAGTGATCCTGGTTTCCAGCGGGGCTGTCGCCTGCGGACGGAGCATGCTGAAGGTTTCGAAAAAACTCGACAGCGTGGATCAGCGGCAGCTCTTCTCCGCCATCGGCCAAGTCCGCCTGATCAATCTTTACTACCAGTTGTTTCGGGACCACGGCATCCGGATCGGTCAGGTGCTCACCATGAAGGAAAGTTTCTCCACGCGGAGAGAATACCTGAACCAGCGGAACTGTATGGAGGTCATGCTCCGGAGCGACGTGCTTCCGATCGTCAACGAGAACGACACGGTGAGCGTGACGGAACTTATGTTTACCGACAATGACGAACTCTCGTCCCTGATCGCCTCGATGATGGATGCCGAAACCCTGATTCTGCTCAGCAGTGTGGACGGCATCTACGACGGCCCCCCTTCCGATCCCGAAAGCCGGGTAATCCCCGAAGTGTCCGTCGACGCCGACTTGTCCCGGTATATTCAAGAAGAGAAAAGCAGCCTGGGGAGAGGGGGCATGAGCTCCAAGTTTTCCTCGGCTCGGAATGCGGCCCTGGAAGGGATCGAGGTGATCATCGCGAACGGTACCCGGGACGACATCCTGACAGCGCTGGCCGAACGGCCGGAGCAGATTCCCCATACCCGTTTTCTCCCCGCCGCAGGAGTCTCGCGGATCAAGAAGTGGATCGCCCACAGCGGCGGATTCGCAAAAGGAGGCGTTCGCATCAATGCGGATGCGGCGAAAGCCCTTCGCGGACCGGATGCCGTCAGTCTCCTGCTGGTCGGGGTAACCTCCGTGGACGGAGACTTCGAGGAAGGGGACATCATTCCGATCCAGGATGAAAATGGCGTGCGGATCGCCCTGGGAAAATCGGGATACAACAGCGGCGAAGCCCGGAAATTGCTCGGCGCCCGCAACCAAAAACCGCTTGTGCACTACAACTACCTATTCATGGAGGGAAAAAAAGATGGATGATTTCAAGAATATATTTACGCGCGCGAAGGCAGCCGCGCAGGACCTGCTCGCGCTTGGGGACGAACGCAGGGTTCAGATTCTCAATGCCGTGGCGGGGGCCACGCTCGCGCACCAGGAGGAACTGCTCCGCGCGAATGCGGAAGATCTTTCGCGGATGGATCCGCAGAACCCGCTCTATGACCGGCTGGCCCTCAGCCCGGAACGTTTGGAGGGAATCGCCGCCGACATGCGGCAGGTGGCCGCTCTGCCGACTCCCCTGGACCGGATCCTGGAAGAGCGGACCATGCCCAACGGATTGCGCGTCCGGAAGATCAGTGTTCCGTTCGGGGTGGTCGGAGTGGTGTATGAAGCTCGCCCGAACGTTACGTTCGACGTGTTTTCGCTCTGCTTCAAGAGCGGGAGCGTCTGCCTGCTGAAAGGGGGCAGGGATGCGGACCGTTCCAATCAGTACGCCGTCTCTCTGATCCGGGGTGTTTTGGAGCGTTTCGACGTCAACCCGGATGCCGTCATCCTCCTTCCCGCCACTCGCGAGGCCGTGCACGCCTTGCTCACGGCGAGCGAATGGGTGGATCTGGTGATCCCCCGCGGAGGCCGCGGCCTGATCGACTTTGTCCGGGAGCATGCGAAGGTCCCGACAATCGAAACCGGGGCCGGGGTCGTGAACACCTATTTCGACAAAAACGCCGACCTCGAAATCGGCAAAGCGATCGTCTACAACGCGAAAACCCGCCGTCCCGGGGTCTGCAACGCGCTGGATTGCCTGCTTATCCACCAAGACCGATTGAAGGACCTTCAGGCGCTGTGCCTCCCCCTGCTCGACCACCGGGTGGAACTCTTCGTCGACGAAGCGGCCCTTGCGGCCCTCGACGGGGCCTACCCCGCCGACCTGCTGCATCCCGCGGGACCGAACACCTTCGGTACGGAATTCCTCTCCTTCAAGATGGGCATCCGCACCGTAGCCTCCCTCGACGAGGCGCTCGCGCATATTCATGAATATGGCTCCGGACACAGCGAGAGCATCGTTACGGAGGATCCTGCCGTCGCGGATCGGTTCCGTCGGCAGGTCGATGCGGCCTGTGTCTACGTGAACGCGCCGACGAGTTTCACGGACGGGGCGCAGTTCGGGCTCGGGGCCGAAATCGGAATCAGCACCCAGAAACTGGGGGCGCGCGGGCCGATGGGCCTCCGAGAAATCACGACGTACAAATGGCTGATCGACGGCCGGGGCCAAATGCGGCCGTGAGGCTAGACTCCGGGGCTGTTGCGTTTCGGGACTCCGCCGCTCGACCGACCAGTTCGACGCCGCTCGGTTTTTCCTCTTAGGCATCCATGAGGACCCTTGTAAGCGCCTCACAGCCAAGCACTTATAGCGACCCTCGTGGACGCCGCACTATTTTTACATATAGACATCCATGAAGCCCTTTGTAAGTGCCTCATGGATAAGGATTTGCATAGAAGCCCGTGGATGCCTCTTCAACCACCAGGGGAAGCGTCCTCGTATCAAGGAAAACTAAAGAATAGGTGGCATAGTTATTGAAAATCCGCTATGAATAGGGGAGATAATCCCTAAATCTTTTGCCTTTAAATGACACATTCCAATCATAAGCGCAAAACTGTTTTGCGTAAAACACTTCGAGCGCTGTTTGTCATGCTCGTAATCCTGCTTTTTCTCTTCGGGTACAACAACCTGCGAGACCGAAACCCGGGCTACCACGTTGATCTGACGATCGTTAACAAGAAACCTTCGGTGATGCGCGCCGGTTTTGCCGCCGTTGCCATCACCCCTGAGTACATGGAGCCTTGGAACGACGTGGACGGGAACGCGCGTTACGAGCCGAAAAAGGGTGACACGTACGTGGATCTGAACGGTAACGGCGCGTTTGACACCTATTGGATCGCGGGATTCGGAAACGGGGTCGCCGCGCAAGGTGTCCACGATGACCTATGGGCGAGAACGATGGTGCTGGATGACGGGAAGACCCGGCTCGCGTTGGTAGCGGTAGATGTGATCGGCATGTTTCATTCCACGGTGGTGGATATCCGCGAAAGCCTGCCGGATGAAGCGGGGATCACCTATCTGGTAATCGCTTCCACACATACCCACGCTGCCCCGGACCTGTTGGGTCTTTGGGGAGCATCACCCTTAAAAAGCGGCGTGAACACCGAGTGGGAGGAGCACGTGAAGAAACGAGTGGTGGAGTCGGTCGTAGAGGCTGTGTCGCGGTTACGGCCCGCTTACTTTCGCTTCTCTAAAAACCTTACGGAAGGAATCGTCACCTTGGACGATACGCGTGAACCCCGCATCTATGATGAAGGACTCCGGATGATGCAGGTGGTGGACGTGGAAACTTCCGAGACGCTCGGAACGTTGATACAGTGGGCCAACCACCCTGAAACCTTGTGGGGCAAGAACCTGCTCATCTCTTCCGATTTCCCCCACTACCTGAGAGAGGCGGTGGAGAAGGGGGTCTATCGTGGCGACAGCTTGGTCAGGAAGGGCGCGGGAGGGGTGGCGCTCTACCTGAACGGGGCCGTCGGGGGATTGATGACTACCCACGCTTCGTCGAAGGTGAAAGACCCGTTTCGGGACACGGTGTACGTCGAGCCGTCGTTCGACAAGGCTCGCGCGCAAGGGGATACCTTGGGGCTGATTGTTTTACGGACGATGAAAGACAATCCGGTGGAAGTTCGGGAAGGAGGAATCAACCTGCGTGCCCGCACCTTCACATTGCCCATCAAAAACAAGTTGTTCCGCCTTGCCGCTTTCATCGGACTGATGAAGGGAGACATGAGCGGATGGATGCGGAAGCGTACCGAAGCGGCTGCGTGGAGCATCGGGCCTGCCGGTTTCTTGACCTTTCCCGGCGAACTTTACCCGGAAATTCTAAACGGCGGGATTGAAGCGCTCCCGGGTCGTGATTTCGAGGTCGAGCCGCTGGAAGTACCTCCGCTCAGGGAGCTGATGCTGGGAGATTTTCGGTTCGGTATCGGCCTTGCCAATGACGAGGTCGGGTACATCATTCCAAAGAGCCAGTGGGACGTGAAAAGGCCGTACATTTATCGCGACAGTCCTTGCTACGGCGAGGAGAACTCGCTTGGCCCGGAGACAGCTCCCCTTCTGTACAACGAGCTTCGCCTCCTGTTGGAGGAGTTGAACAACGATTGACGCAAAGTCATTGACGGGGTTATTTCTCTTAGGCATCCATGGCGACTTTTACAAGCGCCTCACAATCAGGAACTTGTGGAGCCCTCTGTGGATGGCGCGCTGTTTTTACACATAGGCATCCATGACAACCTTTGTAAGTGTCTTATTGATAGAAACTTACTGGAAGGTCCATGGATGTCGTTGCGATAGGCATGCGCGGAAGCAGGGCTTTCGAGGTCTGCCTGCCGCTTTCCGCTCCCGGCAGGCCTCTCCGCTCGGGGTAACGGGGTCTCGTCAAGTTCGTTGCACGAGACACCCAAAAGGGGGAAGATTTTTGCGAAGCACGGGCACGAGGTCATGCCTTGTAGAGGCCTGCAGGCACGATCGCTGTGGCAAGATGGGCATTTTAAAGGGGTATTTGCCACGGGAATATGCCCTACAGCTGTCTGCAGACGGGGTTGGTGTGCCCGTGCTTTGTAGAAATCCTGCGCCTGCCATGCGAACATGCACTCGAGCCTGGAACCGCGAGCGATAGCAGACAAGTGAAATAGGGTCTCGGAGCTGCTATAGAACCGACGGTGAGGAGAACTCGCTTGGCCACGAGATTTACTCCGAAGATTTCAGTCTTTGATTCAGAAACTCGGTCGGCGTGTGCCCGAACGTCGCCTTAAACCTGCTGGTAAAGCTTCTTCGTTCCTGGTACCCTACCATGAACGCGACCTCCTTTATGCTATGCTTCCCGGACTTCAAAAGATCCGCGGCTTTGCTCATGCGATATTCGTTGACAAGCTGGAGCGGGCTGCGCCCGGTGAGCGCCTTGACCTTCATATAAAATCCTGTACGGCTCATCCCGATATCTTGGACGATGGCATTGATGTCGATTTCCTCCTGAATGAGATGTTTGTCGAGTATCGCATACAGGTCTTTCATGAAATTCCTGTCATAAGCATTGTCCGGGATGATATCTTCCGGGATGTCGGCGATCGTCTCCGATGTCGCCCTGACATATGCTCCTTGGCGATCCAGACGTCTGCGGGCGATGCTATTCACTACAGCGCGGAAGTACATCGGGTCGAATGGCTTGCTGATATATGCGTCAGCGCCCAGATCCAGTCCCAGGACTTGGGACTGCGTGTCGGTTTTCGCGGTAAGCAAGACTATGGACATGGCGCAGAGTTCTGTGTCAGAACGTATTTCCCTGCAGAGCTCGTACCCGTCCATCACCGGCATCATTACGTCGCTGATCACGATGTCGAAGTACTGGGATTTTACGGCCTCCAAACCTTTCTGACCGTCAGAAGCGCCCGCTACGTTATTACCGGAGCGAAGCATGTCTATAATATACTGCCTCATGTCATCGTTGTCCTCGACAACAAGGATATTGAGCCCGGATATATACTCGACCTTGTCGTTCGACGGGGCGATGGATATCGGCTCCCCGCTCGAAGCGTTCTTCAAGACAACGGAGTCGGCAATCTCCGCAACCTGGAGGTTGTCCGGCATCACAAAACGGAACACCGATCCGGCAGGCAGGTTCTGTTCCGCCTTCATACTCCCTCCGTGGGCCTGTACCAACTGTCTTGTATAATGCAGCCCTATGCCGAAACCGTCAATCCCGCTGTACCCGGATTCATCCGCGCGGGAATATTTGGAGAAGACGCTTTCCAGTTTGCCTGCGGGGATGCCTTGTCCTTGGTCGGAAACGATGATCTCGAGGCAGTCTGCGTTGAAAGCCCTGCAATATACCCGCTCCGCCTCGCCGGACGATATGATGGATGCGGAAATGTTTATCTCTCCACCATCCGGAGAATACTTGATGGCATTGCTCAGCAGATTGGACATGATCCTGCCCACCTTGATTTCATCATACACAAACTCCAGCGAATCCGGTGCCGTCACTGTGATGGACGAGCCGCTCTTCAACGCCGTGTATTGGAAGTTCTCGGCGATTTCCGAGAGATCCCGCACAACATCCTTCCTTCTCAGGTCAAGTCTCGAGAAATCGCTGTCGATCCTGTCGTATTCGAGCAGTTGATCCGTAAGCCTCTGCAGTTTCTCGACGTTTCTCTGCATGATGCGGAGTTTTGACAGGGGCTCCCCGGAAAGAGTCTTATCATAAAGCATATCCTTGAGAGGTACGGAGATAAGCGTCAGCGGAGTCCTGAACTCGTGGGAAAGGTTGGTGAACACATCCAATTTCATCCGGTCCACTTGACGTGTCATCTCCATCATACGCTCCTTTTCCTGCCTTTTTTTTCGGTTCCAATAGTATCGGAGAACAAAGAATGTCGCTGCCAAAACAAGCAGCGCATAGAAGGATATGGCAGTCGGACTGGTCCAGGGCTTTCTCCGGATTACGAACGAGTAGGACTTTGCCATCGAATCCGGCATGCCCTCCATCTTGAGATGGAAAGTATAGTTCCCATGCGGAAGATTGGGGTACGAGGCATATTTTTCCGTATTGTAGCTCCAGTTTTCGTCATAGCCCTCAAGCTTCCATGCGAATCGTGTCTGCAGATTGTCATAATCAACATACGAGCAGATGAATGTCATCGTGTTGTCGGTGTAACGGAACTCACAAGGCGCCTGCAGAATAGCATTATGAGGGACATTGTTGACAAGTAGAAGCTGCAACGCGAAGCGGATGTCGGCATTGCTTACAAGATTGTCTTCCGATGACGGGTCGAAGACGGATATGCCATTCGAGTAGGCAAAATAAAGATTTCCGTCAAGATCCTTGAAAGACGACGTGTAGTAGTCATGCTTTCTTCCCGTATTATACAGACTGTAGTTCCCGCAGTCATCCGGTTCTATCTTGACAAGGCCATAAGAAGTCCCTATCCAGATGTTGCCCCCATCATCCTCCTGGATGCTGTGAAAAAGAGGATTGATGGCGTCCCTATCACCTCCGGACTGCCATTGAGGTATTTCGTACCGATCATAAACACCTTCAAACGGTTTGACCCTATAGAGTTTGAAATTGTCGGTAAGACACCAGACATCATTCTTATGATCCACGAAAGCCAGATTGACGGCTTCGTTCTCCGGGAGAATCTTGGAATCTATGATACGCTGACCGTCAACGAAAAAGGAAAGCTTGCCGGTATCGGCATAAACGACCGTCCTGTTCCGGGGATTGCTGTATTTTGGAAATGAATTGTTGTCGACGGGTCGGAAGCCTAGTTCCTTCGACAGGCTGTAAATGCCATTGAAGGTCTGCAGGACAACCTCTCCTCCCGGAAGCTCCCTGGCGGAATAAACGGCCGCCGGATATGCGGATCGAACATTTTCGCCTAGGCTGACGGTTTCCGAGCTCGAGGGGTCGAAGCTGATATCGAACTCATGAATCGTACCGGACGTGAATGCCAATAGCCTGTCGTCCGAAGTCACGAAAATATTGTTGATGTACCCATCCGTCCCGATGTGCGGGATCTCTACCTTGCTGATTGACTTTGACTCCTGATCCAATCTGTATACCGTTCCTCCCGCAACCGACCACATGCCATGACGGGAATCTTCCCCTATGCCTTCTATTTTCTTATGAGAGAAGAATTCCTCGATAAGGCTGAAACTCCGCGTCTTCGAATGATCCCCCAAAGGGATGAAATGAACGCCGGAGTTGTCCGGTGACACCCACAGATGGCGTCTGTCCATCAGGAATCCCAGCACCGTCTCCGATGTCACATTGAAATCAACATGCATCTTCTCGATACTGAGGTCATCGTAAATCCTATAAAGGCCCTTGCCTTCAACGGCCGCGACAGTGAAGCCGTCCCAGGATGAGCTCGAGACGAAAAAAACTTGAGCCGAACCGATCAATCCCTGTCCGATATTCCTTGGCAAGCAGTCCGTGTCCAAGGCATACAAACCTGTCGATGTCGCAAGAATGACATGGTAATTGTCGGCTTTCGCGGGCACGATTGCGTTGATACGGCTGTTGTCGGGAATTTCGACAGAACGTCGAAGATTGAGTTTGTCATCAAATGATTTCACACTCCGCTCTGAAGCCAGCCACAGTAGCTTTGACGAGCTGTCGAATACAAGATTCGATTGACGGGAAACGGCTTCGCTGTATGTCTTTGTCACTTGGAGACTCTCCTTGTCGAAAATGGAGATGCCGCCATCATGGACGAATGCCAACCTCTCTCCCGGAAGCGATACAATATTCGATATCGAATAGAAGGATTGAATGAAACGCTCGACACGCCTGCCGAGAGAAACTTTTCCTATGTAATACTGCCCGCAGAACCATATCACTCCGTTCTCCTCGACCAGGAAGTCGTTTACATTCTCATCAACGACAATCTCGTCGATGTCCCTGCCGTCGTAAGAGGACAGGCCGCGCAAGGTTGAGAAATAGAGTTTTCCCAAAGCATCCCGTTGCATTGAAGTGATCGTTTCATCCCGGGTGGCATCGACAAGATACCGCGACTGGGCATATGCTCTGAATTGAGCGAGCACAAGCGCTGAAACAAACAAAATGTGTATGAAAATCCTCAATGGAAGCGTATGATCAAGTCCTTACAAATATAATCATAATGGTTTTAACACGAAACAAGGAGATTACGACTTTTCCCCCTATATACATATCATTGAATATCATAATATTGTACTTTTCAATCCCTGTTTTGAAAAAATGAATCCCATTAATGAATAATCTCCTCCCCAAACGGTACTATTCCGCCCCTCCTTACTAGAGTAAACTATTATTTTAGTCAAAAACCATATTTCCTTATGAAGCACACTATCAAACGTTTCCTTGCCGCGGCCATACTGCTGTGCGCCTTTGGGGCGGCAGCATGGTCACAGGCCAGGATCACCGTATCCGGTGTCGTATCAGATGAAAAGAACGAGCCGCTGGTCGGAGTGGCCGTCATGATTCAAGGCACAACCACCGGTACAGTCACCAATCTCGACGGGACCTATTCTTTTTCGGTTCCGTCAAATTCCATACTCGAGTTCTCTTCGGTCGGCTATGAGACACTCGCGCTGGCCGTCAACGGCAAGACCTTGCTCAATGTTGTCCTCCGCGAGGACAATACGCTTCTTGAAGAGTCGGTTGTCATCGGTTACGGTACGACGACAAGGAAGAACTTCACCGGTTCTGTCGCCAACGTAAAGATGGAGGACTCTCCGATCATGAACACGTCGAAGACCAGCGCATTCTCGCTTCTCGACGGTGTCGTCACGGGTGTCAATTTTAGAAAGTCCGGAGAGGCGGGAGCGAGTCCTTCGCTCCTTGTACGCGGACAGAAATCGATCGCAGCGACATCCACCTCGCCGCTCATCGTGCTCAACGGCGTCATCTTCACAGGAAGTCTGAACGATATCGATCCCAACATCATCGAATCGATGAGCATCCTCAAGGATGCGACTTCTCTTGCGGCATACGGATCACAGGCTGCCAACGGTGTGATCATGGTGACGACAAAGACCGGAAGCAAGGGCAAGCCGATGTTGAATTTCTCGAGCTCCGTGGCGTTTTCAAGGCCTAATTTCAGGCCGGACATGCGAGACGGATACCAGTACATCGAGCTCATGAATGCAAGACGTATGGCCACTGACCCGCTTGACTGGATGCCCGACCTCGCCCTCGAGCGATTCAGAAGCGATGATCAGGTCGACTGGTACAGCCTCGTCACAAGAACCGGCGTAAACCAGAATTATTCCGTCAATGTGTCCGGCGCCACAGACAATATCAGCTACTTCGTTTCCGCCAGTTATCTGAACAACAAGAACTTCGTCGTAGGCGACCAATTTGACCGGTTTACGACCAACATTCGTCTCAGTACAAAAATCAACGAGTATGTTACTATCGGCTTCAACCACAACCAGTCCTACACCAGGAACGACGGCGTGCGGCCCGACTACTCGGCCGCGGTAACCTGCTCTCCCTGGAATGAACCCTATCTCCCGGACGGAAGACTCAGGCTGTATGTCGATGGGGTCGAGTACAGCACGACCAACCCGATTTGGAACGTATACTCCGGAATAGACCGCGAAAACAGAAGGACTTCCAACGTAACCGGCGGCGAGATCGACATCAAAATCCCTTGGATAAAGGGTCTCAGTTTCAAGGTGACAGGCTCGTACACGACAAACAATACTGCCATCCGCAACTTTGTACACGAAACGAACTATGTGAACATCTCTCTCGGCGAGGACGGCTACACGACGAAGGCGCAGGATGCATACCTTGACAAGGCAAACGGATATATCAACGAGAGCAAGCGCACTTCGTGGGTCCTTGACAACATCCTGACATATACGCGCGAAATCGGCAACCATTACATCAACGCCAGCCTGGTGTACACGAGAGACTCGCAGAAAGTTGACGGTCACAATGTAACGGGAACGGATTTCTCTGCTGTAGGAAACACCAACCTTGGTTTCTATGGACTCAACCTCGCGGCGACTCAGAAGTTCTCTTCGATCAGCTACTCGCTCCATAATGACGTGGGTTATCTCGCGAGAGCCATCTACTCGTTCAAAAACACCTATCACTTCAACGCGTCTGTGCGTCGAGACGGATCTTCCGTGTTCGGAGCCGACAACAAATGGGGGACCTTCCCTGCCGTAGGCTTCGCTTGGACACCGACAAACGAGAACTTCATGCAAAGCGTCAAGGCTCTTGACAACCTCAAACTCAAGATTTCTTGGGGCCTCAACGGAAACCAGTCTCTTTCCCCCTACGGTACGCTTTCCACGCTCAATGTCGGAAAGAGCGGCGGTATCGCCGCATTCTTCGACAACCAGGTGGCTTGGGGACAGAACGTCGCGGCGCTCGGCAACACAAGCCTCGGCTGGGAGAGCACCGAGTCGCTCAACTACGGATTGGAGGCCGACCTTCTCAAGAGGCGCATCCATTTCGAACTTGACTCATACATATCCAAGACAACCAACCAGATCTTCACCAGAAACATTCCGGTTATGGGCTCGGGTATCACAAGCCAGAGAGCCACAATGGGCCGCGTTGACAACTGGGGTATAGAGGCCAATCTCACCACAGAGAACATCCGGTCGAATGACTTCTCATGGAGAACCACCCTCTCTTTCACAATGAACAGAAACAAACTCGTCGAACTCTATGGAGACGGGAAGGATGACATCACCGAGTCGCTCTTCCTTGGAAAATCACTCGGCTCCATCTACGGCTACAAATGGATCGGCATTGTCCAAGAGACCGATACGGACTACATGGCCGCCAACGGCTCGAAACCGGGCGACGCAATGTACGAAAACATCGATGGAAGCAATGATGGAAAGATCACCTCAGCAGACCGCACCATCCTCGGAAACGGCAAGGACAACTTCCGTATGAGCATGCAGAATTCCCTTTCGTACAAAAGATGGTTGCTCTATTTCCTCGTAAACGGAACATTCGGCGGACGCGGCTACGGTCTTGCGAGAAACAACATGGCATATTTAACGGATGAAGGCTACGCGAACCGCAACACGCTCGACCATCCATTCTGGACCGCCGAGCGTCCGAGCAATATCTATCCTTCCTACAATTTTTCCGACAATGAGAGATTTACGGCTCTCCAGTCGTACGGTTTCGTGAGACTGCAGGAAGTCAACCTCTCCTACAACTTCAATCCTGCGTTCCTGCAGAAAGCCAGGATTTCCGCACTCAAACTCTATGTGTCAGGATCCAACCTCTTTTTCTTCGCGCCGCACTGGGTCGGCAGCGACCCTGAAGTCAGAAGTTACTCTTCGGCACAACTTCCAAGGACTGTAACATTCGGAGCAAGCATTACATTCTAAAACGACCCTTATCATGAAATCATATAAACGCATATTCGCAGGTTTGTTGGCAATCCTCTCTCTCGGAAGCTGCAACGACGACGCTTTTCTCAAAGAGGAGCCAAAAACCATCTATACCACAAAGACCGCATTCGAGAAGAGCTCGCAGGTTGAATCGCAACTGGTGACTGCCTACAGAAAGATCTTCTCCATTCATGGCTACGCCATCGAATCGCTTGCGCCATCTCCCGCGCTTCTGGGGGGAGTCGGCTCGGACGTGACCGACATCTTCCACTCACTTGCCGGTCAGGGCGCCGGGGGCTGGTCCAACTATGCAGCCTGGACTACATCCGACGGAAAGTTCAGCACAGTTTGGGATGACTTCTATAAACTGATCAGTTTCTCCAATCTCGTTTTGATGGGGGCTGAAAACGTAGAGTGGACCGATGAGGCCGAAAAAACCTATGACATCGCTCAGGCAAGATTCTTCAGAGGCTACTCCTACCTGCGTCTCGCGGAGTGCTTCGGCGGGGTACCCATCGTCGACCAGTTCACGGAAAGTCTCAAACTCGATTATACGAGAGCAAGCCGGGAGGATGTGTACAAATTTGCAATTGAAGATCTCAAAGCTGCCGCGGAAAGACTTCCCGCCTATCCAAAGCAGGATGGAAAGGTCGCCCAAGGCGCTGCTTACCACTTCCTTGCCGAGGCCTATCTCGGACTGGGTGTCGAGACGAACAACTCCTCCGGCGACAATTACTCGAAAGCCGCCGATGCCGCGAAAAAGACCATCGCCCTCCATCCGCTCATGACAAACAGATTCGGAAAAAGAGCCGACCCGGACTCAAAGTCAAGCAACAACGGCATTCCGGCATACAAGCCTGACGGGAATGTTTTCTACGATCTCTTTCAGGTCGGCAATTACGCCTACTCCGCCGGAAATACCGAGTCCGTATGGATCATCGATATCCCGGGATATGATGAGCTTCAAGCTTCCGGCCTTTCGGAAGGCATGTATTCAGGCTATATGCACAGCGGTCAAATCTACTATCTCACGCAGTTTGTCGGTCCTGTCTTCCGCGACATGCGTTGGAAACAGGAACTTCGTGAAGAGGGAGCGAATGACTGCCCGTTCCTTGGAGATATCGACATCGACAAGTATCCCGGCGGGAATCTTTCCGCCTACCTGGGAGGCAGTTCAATCGGGAGGGTCACCCCTACCACCTATCTTTCGGACAAGGTGTGGGAGGGAGACTATTGGAATGACATGAGAAATGATTCCATCAACATCTGCCGTAATTTCATCTGTCTCGACCGTTCTCACAGCCGCCATGGCACAATCGTAAAGGCGGAAGAGCTCAACGACCCCAAGGGTCTTCTGCCTCTTAGCGCGAAAATTGCCATGCAGGATGACTGGGGATGGCACTCAAGCGCAATGGACGTACATGTCGCGCAGTACGGAAGAGACTGGTATGTCGTCCGTTCGTCCGAAACATACCTTCTTCTTGCGGAAGCTTTGTACAGAGACGGCAAATCCGAGGACGCCGCGACCGCTATCAATACCGTCAGATCACGCGCCAATGCCTCGAAGATGTTTTCGGGCTCGGAAATTTCCATCTACACCATCCTCGACGAGCGGGCAAGGGAACTTTCATACGAAGAGAGAAGGTGGCCTACACTCCTCCGTATGGGAAGCAGCCTCAACGGCGGGTCGAACGAAGTGATGAAGAAGCAACTTCTCCAGAACGCGATGTACACGTCTGACTTCCCTTTCTACACGGGTACGATCGAATGGACACTCTTCCCCATCCCTGTCAAGTACATCCAGATGAATTCCGAGGCCGACCTGGGACAGAATCCCGGCTGGAAATAGTTGCTAGAAATAGGATCCTATGAAATTTAGACTTATTGAAATAGCCTCCTTGTCTGCGCTTTGCATCCTGGCGTCGTGCAGCGGAGGCGCGCTCATGCCTCAGGACTTGAGGTGTGAACATATGATTGCCCCTCGTGTCGTAGACATCCCGGCGCCTCGCCTCTCCTGGATCAACGAGGCCGGAAAGAGTGTCAAGAACGAGGCGCAGACAGCCTACCGGATCCTCGTCGCGTCAGACGAGTCCCTTCTCGAAGAGGGGAAAGCCGATCTCTGGGACAGCGGCAAGATCGCCTCTGACCAGAGCACAATGGTCGCGTATGCGGGAGAGGCTCTCACATCTGGAGCGAACTGTTACTGGAAGGTCAGGGTTTGGAATGCGAAAGGCAAGCCATCCCGATGGAGCGATACCGCTTACTGGGGTATGGGCATTCTTGATGCGTCCCTATGGAAAGCCGAGTGGATCGGAGCCCCGTGGCAGGGAGAGGAGACCTACAAGACTGTCGAGCCGGAGAGACCGATCCCGGTCCCTCCCGGAATGAGTACGGAAGTATTCATGAAAATGGTTCAGCAGTACATGGACAATCCGCAGAGCAATGTGTTCGGCCGCCAGGAAGGCGAATCTCGGAGCGGTCGGGGATCCCGGCGGGACGAAGCCGCATGGTCGGCATCCACCAAGGAGTATAAAACAGCACAGACCCCGGCACCTCTTCTCAGAAAGCGTTTCACCGTCGCCGGAGACATCGCTTCCGCCAAGGCATTTGTGGTCGGTCTCGGTTATTACGAGTTCTATCTCAATGGAGAGAAAATCGGTAATGAGGTTCTTGTCCCCAACCAAACAAACTACTCTGAAAGACCGATTGTCGGACAGTACGGCCCGACCACAGATAGTTTGTTCAGAAATTACCGTGTTCTCTATACGGCCTTCGATATCACCGACCTGCTCCTGAACGGCGAAAATGTCGCAGGGGCCATCATTGGGGAGGGATTCTACAATGCGGTCGGACAATACCAAATCCCGTTCGGCTCGTCGAGGTTCCTCTGCCAGATCGAGATTGACTTTGCCGACGGCTCGCACCAGACCATCTGTACCGACAGATCGTGGAAGAGCAAGCAGTCCCCCATCCTGGTGAACGGTGTGTTCGAAGGCGAAGTCTATGATGCAAACGCGGAGATCAAGGACTGGTGCAGTCCCGTCTTCGACGACTCCTCTTGGGAGAATGCCGCCGTCAGACAGGCTCCAACCGGAGAACTGACAGCCCACACGTCCCCGGGAGATGTCATTTATGATATTCTGGAACCTGTTTCAGTTCTAAAGAACCCTGATGGAAGCTACGATGTCGACTTCGGCGCGGAAATCACCGGATGGGTGAGATTGAAGAACTTCGAGGGGGAGAAGGGCGATACGATCACCTTGAAATACGAAAACGACCAGATACTCATGTACAACAAGTACATCTGTGACGGCAGTCTCGTCAAGGAATATGCCCCGAGATTCACCTTCTTTACGTTCAGCAAAGTCAACATCGGCGGCATCGACAATCTGGCTTCCGACATGCTCCAAGCCGAATGGGTCTGCACGAACCTGCCTCAAACCGCCGAATTCCGGTCATCCAACCCCCTTTTCGAGGAAATCCTTGCGATATGGAAACGCAGCCAACTGGACAATTCCCATGGGGGTCTTGCCAGCGACTGTCCCCACAGGGAGAGATCAGGGTACACGGGCGACGGTCAAGTGACGGCAGCCGTAGTCATGGACAACTTTGACGCCGCGGCATTCTATAAAAAATGGGTGCGCGACATGAATGACTGCCAGAATCTCGCGACGGGACACGTCCCGAACGTAGCCCCGACCAATAACGGCGCGGGCGGCATCGCCTGGGGCGCGGCCATCGGCATCATCCCGTGGGAGCACTACCTCCATTACGGAGACAAATCCATTCTTGCCGACAACTATTTCGCGATGAAGGAATATGTCCGCTTTATGGAGGGCCTCACGGGTCCTGACGGGGTTATCGATGCTACAAAAGATCCGGACATCGCGCAGACTTGCGGCATCATGGGCTCATTGGGAGACTGGTGCTCTCCTTTCGGAAATCCCGACAGAGTGGTTGTCCATCAGTTTTACTTCTGGCATTGCGTCGACATCCTTGCAAAGACAGCGAGGATCTTGGGTAACATTGAGGACTTCAGCAGGTATTCCGAGTTGAGAGACAATCTCTACGAAGCCTTCCACAGGAGGTTCTACAAGGAGGATGAGAAGTCTTACGGTCCCAGGGGCGCCAATGTTTTCGCGCTAAAGATGGGTGTCCCTGAAGACTGGAAAGCGGGCGTGATCGAGTCTCTCAGAAAGGAGATCGTAGAGGAGCATGACGGTCATCTCCATACCGGTATTTTCGGATCTCGCTATCTCTTTGAAATCCTCGGACAGGTCGGTCTCAATGATGTCGCATACGAAGCGATGTGCAAGACGGACTTCCCTAGTTTCGGTGCATGGATAGAGGATGGAGCCACCACGACAAGAGAAAACTGGAACAACAGCGGATCACGGAACCATCCCATGTTCGGAGGCGGTCTTGTCTGGTTCAGCAACACCCTTGCCGGCATCAATATCGATGAGGAAGAGCCTGGTTACAGGCACATCGTAATCAAACCCATCCCTGTGGACAAACGCTACACGGTATCGTACTCGCACAAGACTCCCTACGGGACCGTTTCTTCAGCGGTCGCATGCTCGGAGAAGTCTTTCAAGGTGACCGTCACGATTCCTGTCGGCAGCCATGCGACCGTCATCCTCCCGTACTCCGGGAAGACTTTCAAAATAGGACAGGGCACCTATTCATTCACTGACAAGAAATAAAAAAGCAAACATATGAAAGCACATCGATTCATAATCATCGCAGGCGCAGCCACCCTGTTCTGCCTTGCGTCATGCCAAAAGGATGAGGACTTCGTCCTTGAGAATACCTATCATCTTGACAAGCTTCTCGTCGCGGAGGGAAGCGGATTCAACGATGAACTTTACACATTTACGCTGGAACTTGCCGAAGAGGGCGTCTCGGGATCAAAAGGAAACTATACCGGCTCGGGCAAAGTCGTCAGCTATCAATTCTACGGGAGCAAATACTATCTCGAGTCTGCGGTATATCCTGCCGTCACGGCAAACAACGAATCAGATGCCAGTTATGTGGCGGAACAGTCCGCAGTATTTGAAGTGGAGAACGGAAAGGTCACACGCAAGGGCATCTCAGAGGGATTCGTTTATGTGTCGAAGACCAATGATTCGTACAGATTCGGATCGACTTCGAAACTCTCCGACGGCACTGAGTTCAAGTTTGTTTCGGGATGCGACATCGTTTTCCCCAAACTTCCCAAGTACAAGTACATGCCCATCTTCTTGCAGGCATACGATGCGTCTCCTATTTATGTAGTCGAAATCGGCAATGGGAGTCTTGCGTTTGACGGAAGCGTGACCGGAGACGGAGTCTTGATACACCTCGAGTTCAACGGAATCTCTTCCCTTGCGGACGGCGTTTACAAGCCGGGTGACTACAAAGCCGGATTCCTAAATGACACCTATGCCGCCTGGGGCGCTGTCTGGGATGAGGGATCGCGCATCATCAATGTTGCAGGCGCTACTCAGTCTGTCTCCATGTACATCACCACAGCGACCATCACGGTGTCGACATTGGACGGCGGATTGAGAAGAATCGAAATTGACCTCGATGATGTGATCTATATTTTCGAAGGGACAATCTAAAGCTTCGGAGCCGTTTTTAAAGGAATATTCTTAAGCGGGTCCGGCTAAGTCCTGCAGGACATTGGCGGGCTGTTCGATCAAGGCAGGACGGCGGGGAGCGTGGCCGGAGATGATTGATTATCTGGTTGATCCTGTTTTTTACCCTTAATTCAAACCCTTGCACCGGATCCACCGTTCCGGTCACACGCAAAAAGGAGACCACCGCGTTTCCCTGCATAGGCATCCATGAGGGCCTATGCAAGCACCTCACAACCAAGCACTTGTGGTGACCCTTGTGGATAGCGTGCTGTTTTTATGCATAGGCATCCATGACAACCTTTGTAAGTATCTTATTGATAGAAACTTGCTGGGAGGCCCGTGGATGCCGTTGCGGTAGGTATGCGCGGAAGCGAGGCTTTCGGGGTCTGCAGCACGGGACACCCAAAGGGGGGAGACTTTTGCGAAGGACGGCCACGGGGTCATGCCTTGTAGAGGCCTGCAGGCACGATCACTGTGGCAAGATGGGTATTTAAAAGGGGTATTTGCCACGGGAATATGCCCTGCAACTATCTGCAGACGGGGTCAGTGTGGCCGTGGTTTGTAGAAATCCTCCGGCACGTTCCAAGCCAGGGGTTTGCGGAACTTGTCACAGCGACAGATTGAACGAAGAATTGAATTAATGTTTCGCAAGTGATTCCGATATTATTGCAATCCGACATATATTCACTATCTTCACAGATAGCAAAACGGCCATGCTTGGCTAAAAAAGGGAACAGGCACTTCATGAAAAAAAATAAAATAGAAATAGAACTAAAACTCAAAAAGGCGCTGAAAGACGGAGGCTATCTATGGTCCTACGACGCAGAGATCAGGCACAATCCGTCCGTCAAAGAAAACAAAGAACTGCTGATAAAATGTCTCCTCCATCTCGACTATAAATACATAAACGACATATTCACCCTCTTCGGAAAAAGCCGGTCAAAAAAAATTTGGAAAGAAAACCTGCTCAACCAGAACAGCAGATATTCAATTCAGAACTTTCTCATCGCAAACAGATTCTTCGGCATCAAGAATCCAGACAAATACATCAAGCGCTATGGAAGAAACTGATTTCATTCAAGGGCTTACGCCCAGTAGCGAAAAAGTATTCAAAAAAATCTCCAGTCTTGACTGCCTAAAAGACCTTCATCTATGCGGAGGAACAGCACAGTCAATACAGATGGGCCACAGGCTGAGCGAAGATATCGACTTCGAACTCTTGAATACACGGGAAACAGCAAAAGAACTGGACTTTTCAGGAATAATCACGGGAATTTCCGGCATATTTCCGGAATACAGGAAAGAAATCCTTTCCAACAATCATTTCCTTCTTTTCGTAGACAACAACGTCAAACTCTCTTTTTTTTGTCCGAACGACAAGGTTCCATACATCGGAACAGGCTTCAGATACAACAACATCGTCACCCCGTCACTCGATGAACTTTTCGGGATGAAATTATATACCATCAATGTAAGAACTGTATTCAGAGACTACTACGACATCTATACCTTCATCAAGTCCGGATTTGACCTGAACAAGGCAATGAGATATGCCGGAATGTTTTCCGGACACAGGTTCCACCAAAGGCAAATGGAAGCGCAACTGCTCCGATTCCAAGATTTCAAGCCAGAGCCGGGCTTCAAAAATCTCATGCCGAAATACGACATCAACCCGGAAAAGATCTGTCTGGAAATCAAAAAGAATATAACGGCATCGACCGTAATACGGGGAAAAAAGAATCAGACTTAGGCTGACGGAGCGCTGAGCTCCGGATGCTGAAAAGAAACAATACAACTTCCAAGACCAAATCCCGGCCCGACACATGCAAAAAGGAGATCTGTCGCTTTCCCGCATAGGCATCCATGAGGGCCTATGCAAGCACCTCACAACCAAGCACTTGTGGTGACCCTTGTGGATAGCGCGCTGTTTTTATGCATAGGCATCCATGACAACCTTTGTAAGTATCTTATTGATAGAAACTTGCCGGGAGGCCCGTGGATGCCGTTGCGGTAGGCATGCGCGGAGCGGGGTTTTCGGGGTCTGCAGCATGAGACATCCAAAAATGGGGAAGACTTTTGCGAAGCACGGCCACGGGGTCATGCCCTGTAGAGGCCTGCAGGCGCGATCGCTGTGGCAAGATAGGCATTTAAAAGGGGTATTTGCCACGGGAATATGCCCTACAGCTGTCTACAGACGGGGTTGGTGTGGCCGTGGTTTGTAGAAATCCGCCGGAACGTTCCAAGCCAGGAGTTCGCGGAAGCTGCACCTGCGATGCGAACATGCCCGTGAGCCTGGAGGCACGAGCGGACGCAGTCGACAAACTGTCTCAGAAAACAGGTCTAGCACTATTGCGCGATTGTTCTACAAGACATTGTTGAGTTCGTCGATCAAGGCGGAACGGCGCGGATACTTCGCTTTGAGGTCGATGATGATCTCTTCCACGCGTTTTCGGTCTCCTAATTTCAGGATGCGCCGGAGATAGGAACAGATTTCCCGGTAGTGGCCGCGCCCAAGCGGGATTCCCTCCAGTTCCCGATAAATGACAGCAGCGTAGAGCGCGACCAGTTCATCCTTGTAGTCTGCCTTCAGGTACCGTTCATATTCTTTGAGCGTCCTGCCCGAAGGCTGCTCGCTGACATGCTGCAGGAGTTTGTCCCACCACTTCTCCCGGATACACAGATTGACATAGGAATTCGACCATCTCTTCGTCTTCAGACGTTCGGCGAGCACGCCGATATACTCTCTCCAACAGCCTGCGGGAACATATTCCTTTAATACTTCGTAATAGATAAGCGGCGGCTCCAGGCACTGGGTCCCGTCCCCGTGATCTTCCAGCCACAGACCTTCCGCCAAAGAGAGGATCCGTTCGGCGTCTCCCTCCGATAGGGCGGTCGCGAGTTCATACTCCCGCCATTTGGCGACCAGCCCGGCTAGAGACCTGCCCCCGTCATATTTCTGTCCCTTCCGGCACAGGGAATATGCCAGCGGATAATCCGCATCCGCAATCGCCCGCTTGATCGCGGCCTCGCGGAATTCCGGAACATCAATATGTTTCTGTAGGTAGGATTCGGCCTTTTCGGGGGACATCTTCAACAGCACCGAATAGATCAACCGGCGAGCATCTTCCCACCCGTATAAATCAGTGTAATTTTTTAGGTCTCTCGGTTTGCTTTCCGGGTATCGGTCTTCAGCCGTTTGGATAATGACTTGTCGTTCCGCATCGGTGATGGCAAGTGAAGCGGCAAGTTCCAGCATCCCCATGTCCCAATCCCAGCCACTGAATGCTTTTGTACGGAATTTTTCGAAACAATACGCGAGAAGTTCCCGTCGTACCGGATCGCTTGGATCCATCTTCCGCGCCGCCTCCCCCAGTAACTCGTAGGCGTCGTGGACAAGAATCCCGATGTCGCCGTTGCTGTCATCCGCATAACCGAAGGCGTCGATCATGCTTTCAAATACGGGGATACAGATATCGATGCAGGGTTTTGTCTTGCCGCGGCCCAGCAGGTCCCTGGCCTCGTCCAGAAATTCGGAAATGTCCCGGTTCAGCCCCCTGGCCGCAGACCAGTCCACATAACCTAGGCGGCCCTTCGCATGGCGGATCGCGACACGAATCCGCTTGTCGATGTCTTTGCCTGCATCTTTCGCTGGCCTTGAAACGGACCGAGCCTCTTCCCGCAGATGATAGAGACAGGCGACGATATGCTTGCACACCGGTCCCATGTCATAGGGACAGTCGCACTCGTAATTCACAACCGCATCCCCCTGTACATCTATAATGACATGGTAGAGTTCTGTTCCTTTGACTTTGAATATGTTGCGACCCCGCCCGTTGGATTTGGGCGCTCCGACAAGGCCACTCTCATAGTACTTGAATCCTCTGCTGAGAATCTTCCAGTCAATCTCATCTTCGAAATCATCAAGGTGCAACTTCTTCATACATCTGGGTTTTCTGTAAAAATAGGAACATCTTCAGATATCCACAATTTGCCGCCGGATTTCTTGGCGATTCTTCAGGACAGATCCCTCTTGTTTGACATATTTGAGCATAAAGAGCGTGACCGAAAATCATTGATTACCTGGTTGATCCTGCTTTTCACCCTGGCGTGGTGGAGGAGGGTGAAAACATAGATCATATTCATGATGAGCGCATTGCGGTCACGCAAGGCAAACAAAAATCAGGACAGCCTACGGGCTGTCCTGATTTTGAGAGCGGCTATCGCAGCACCTTCCAGAAACTCGCCGGAAGATAGATGTTCGGCAGGCTATATGCCAGCGCGAAGAGCGGGGCGATCTCCTCGTCGCGGAAGCCGGCGATGCCGCAGCCGATGCGGGTGACAAAGAATGTGAGTTCAGGATGTGAGTCTGCGAAACGAATGAATTCGTCGACATAAGGCTTGATGGTATCAACCCCACCCTGCATCGTCGGAATGGCGTAACTCTGGCCCTGGAGGCCGACGCCCTGGCCATAGACGGCTCCGAACTTCTCCACGGCCACCCGTGCCGCTCCTCCATCGTGACGCCCCGCCAGGTTGCTGCCGAACACGAAGATCTCTCCGCCCTGAAGTTCGTCTGTAACAAGTAACTTTGAATCGACATTTTTTGGCAAAGGAAAATCGACACCTCTGCCATAAAAAGCAAAGGCATCCATAACTTTGTAAATCACTGCAAATACAAATGTCATGGATGCACAAGGGCTCACGAGTCTGCAAAGGAAACTCGTAATGTGGTACAAAGTTAAAGAATTATAATCAAAAGGACTCAACTGTGTGCAAATTGCACACGTGCTCGGTCTGCACCGGCAGACCGTGATGAAGTATGACGGGATGTCTCTGGAGGAGTTCCGGGCAAGCCAGTCTTACGAACGGTACTTCAAGCGTTCGTGTCCTCCGAGCACTTCCAATGCGTGTTCTGCCGGAAAAGCGACCCGCAGTCGAAAGGCAAAGTGGAGAATGTTGTCAAGTACATCAAATACAACTTTCTGCGCGGCAGGGAGTTCACCAACATGGAGATGTTGAACGAGTCCGCCGTCCGCTGGCTTGCCAGGACGGCAAACGGTCTGCCCCACGGCACGACGAAACGGATACCGGCAGAGGCCTTCAAGGACGAACAGCCGTTCCTGGCCCCGTATGTCGGGACACCGGCCCATCCCCGGGACGGAATGAAAGAATACCTCGTGCGCAGGGACAACACCATCAACTTCCACAGCCACTTCTACAACGTTCCGACGGGGACATACAACGGCAGCGGCACCTTCGTGTGGGCCTGTGTCAAAGAGGGCCATGTCGAGATCTACAGCAACGAAACGGGGAAGCAGCTGGTCCGCCATCCTCTGGCCAGGATACCGGGCGAGGCGGTCCTGGACGAAACAATCCGGCGGACGAAGCTGCCGAGCCGAAAAGAGATTGAAAACTACATCCTGTCATACCTGGACGGATACCGCTTTTTCTTCCTTTCATACGCCGTGTCCGATTTCCTCGGTTTGCCCGGCGTAATGACTTTGACGCCCATGAACTCCTTTGCACCGCGTCCTCCCCGGTCATCAGCCTTTCCAGTTCACGTACCTGGCGCCCTGCAAGAGTATGGAGCTTCCTCATGGCGGAAACGGCTTTCTTGCGGCGCTTCGGATGATTGCTGTTGTATGTCATCCTCAGCAGATGCTTGCTTGTTCTGGTATAAGTCTGCCTTTGAGGGATATCCTCCGTATCGGCTATCTTGTTGCAGCAGTCTATCACCTTCTTGTATAGCCTTGCATCTGTGGGGAAGGCGGTATTGTTGCCCTGAACAGTAGTGTCAGACACGACAAGGGACTCTTCCGCTTTCTTGCCGAACATCTTGATGCTGTGCTCAAAGATCTTCCGGAAACCCGACTCTCCGATGCGCTTGCGAAAGTGAACGAAGTCGCTCGGGTCACAAGGAAGCTTATGTTCAAAGAATGCAGCGCCGGTGAAGTACTGCAGGTACGGGTTCATCACCCAGGCTTCTGCCAGAGTTTCGTCTCCGAAATTGTAAATGTGCTTTAGCATCATGCAGCCGACCATAAACCGTATCGGCATAGCCGGACAGCCGGTATGAGAATACAGAAGTGCGAACTCCTTTTCAAAGAAGTTCCAGTCTATTTTCTCAGCCAGCAATACCAGTTCGTGGTTCATATCTATAAAATCTTTCAACAGAGGCCTGAAAAGTTCGCCCTGATTCCGGTCTGGTGATTTTCCTATCATTTTCTGCAAGGTTTATAGACATAAAGGTACGAAATCTTGCAGAAAAAACAAGAAAAATATCAATTATTTTATTGATTGTCAATTTGTTAAACCATTTTTAAGGAGCGACTATTTAGAGCCGTACGGTTTCCACGTTGCAGCGTTCACCTTCTATTGTCAAGATGTTAAAACCAGGCTGGAAGGCCTCCTCAAACGGTGCAAGATCTTTATCGAATGATGTGCTTACAGATGGTGCCGTACAATACAAACAATTCCCAATACGCTCATTGGTAGCATAATGGTTGTGTCCTGATAACACCGCAATCACCTTATCGGAAGAAGAGACACTATTGATAAAAAGTTGCCTATTCTCCAAAATCCTCCTATCAATCCAGCTCCCGGTTTCTGTGGCCGGATGGTGCATAAGGATTATCTTCTTCCGTTCCCCCTCAGCGATAATACTCTTTATCCTGCCCAACTCCCACTCCGGCAGCACTCCTCGAGAACGATTCTTTCCATCTTCTGCTACCGCCACTGTGTTAACCGAGATGAAATCTATCTCTCCCTGGCTGAAAACCGGCTCATATTTGAACTTCGAGAAGGCCGTTTCGAATAGCTCCTGGGTGTTATCGTGATTCCCATTGAGAATGTATACAGGGAAGCCAATATGAGCGAATGCCCTGTCGGCCAGCAAATAGGAAAACCGACACCCGTCATTAGAAATGTCACCCGTAATTACAGCAAGATCTATATCCTTGTAAGATTCGAGCAACGAGATAGTCTTCAAAAGATTCTCATATGGTTTCACTCCATAAATCTCGCCTTTCGATGAATCTATATGAAGATCTGAGAGATGCGCTATTCTCACAATGGTCCAGTATTAGGAGAGTTTGACAATGGAATCAGCCATACCGGCAACTTTCTCGTCATGCGTTATCAGCAGGGTTGAGCGAGACCGCATCAGTTCAGTGATTACTTCCATAATAGATGCGGCGGTTTTGGGATCTAACGATGCCATAGCCTCGTCCAGGATGAGAATCGGCGCATCTTTGAGGAAAGCACGTGCCAACGCAATCTGCTGTTTTTGCCCCCCGGAGAGTCGAGACCCTCTATCACCAACTACTGTTTCATAACATTCGGGCAAGGACGTTATGAACTCATGAATGCCAGCTTTCTTTGCCGCTTCTTCAACATCCTTGGCAGAGGCTTTATTGACCCCCAAAGCGATATTGTTGAAGACTGTGTCATTGAAAAGAACAGCATCCTGAGGGACGAATCCGATGACCTTCCTAATCGAAGCTGCCGAGACAGTCGTTATATTTTCCCCATAAATCCTGATGTCACCTGCCCGGGGAGTAAACAGCTTGATGGCAAGTTTGGCAGCTGTTGTCTTCCCAACACCTACGCTACCGACAATCGCAATGCTGCTTCCTTGCTCCAATACAAACGAGAAATTATCAAGTACCGGAGTGTTATCTTCATAAGAATACGAGACATGTGAGAACTCTATCGCGGGAACATCTGGCTCGATTTCAACTGCCGCAGATCCATTCTGGTCATCGGCATTCTGACCATCCTTCATATTCAGGACCTTGTTGATTCTCTCCAAGGATGCAACTTGCTTTCTAATGCTATAGGATGCCTTTGCGATGCCCCTGACAGGAGCAATAATGGAGTGGAATATCAACAGAAAATAGACGAACTCGGCACCGGATAAGCGCGTTCCTTCAGAGAGGATACTATTCCCTCCAAACCAAAGAAGTAGAGCAAGAATGGTTGATACCGTAAAACGTGTAACAGGTGATGATAAGGCAAGAACCCTGTTCAGCTTTCTGAATGTACGCCGGTTCTCTTCGTTTATCTCTTCAAAGCGTTCTGACGCCTGCTTTTCGGCGTTGAATGAGCGGATAACTGTAAGGCCACCTATCGTTTCCTCATATTGAGAAAGAATTGTGCCTCTTTCGCTCTGACCCTTATGGGCGAGCCTCTTCAATGACCTGCCAATGACGATGACAATCAAGGCGCAGAGCATCAAAAGAGCAAGCGCAAACAGCGTCAGTTTAGGGGATATAGTAAAGAGCGTTATGAGGTAAATGATGACGGGGATAGGGTGTTCTATCAGCAGATCCAGCGTGTTGTTTACGCACCACTCAACTTCCAGCACATCATTGGTTGTCCTGGAGACAAGATCACCACGGTTATCCTTACTCATCAAACTTGCCGGGAAGTCGAGAATCTTGTTGTACAGTTCTTTCCGAAGGTCCCGTAAAATGCCCACTCTCATAGGAATCCTGAAGAATTCAGCAAGGAACGAGCAGCCATTACTGAGAAGAGAGGTAATGATAATGAACAGGGCGATGATCATCAGCCCATATCCAGTTCCATGTTCAAGGGATGCGCCCTGAAGATAATATAGTGTGTTATTCTTTACGAAATCGAAGATGTCCTGAAAGGAGGAACTTGCCGGGCTGTTCATTATCTGTATCGATTCCTCAGATATGCCGAACAGCATATTGATAATCGGAATGACTGCTGAAAACCCTACAATGCTGAATATTGAACTCAACGCCATGAAAAGGACATTAAGGCCGATGCTTCCCTTGTATTTTGGGAAGAACCGACCAATCAGCCCCAGATAATTCATGCCGCCCTTCTTTGCCATACCGCTCAGAATTTCAACTGAAGCTTTATGCTCCACATACGGCCCAGAGAGTAGAACATGTAGACATCGTCAGGATTTACTTTTTTCGTGGCCGTTGAAACATTAGACGGATTCCATGCCTTCTCGATATAGTAGCTGTCGAGAATATTGTTCACCTGCCCCGAAAGAGATGCATCCATTCCCGCAATCTTGAACGTATAGGTGGCCCTGGCATCAAGAGAGCCGCCACATGGTGCTTTCCACGGTTCGCTGACATAAATTTCTTTTCCGATGGACAGATTGCTTCCGGACAGTGAATAGTAGGCGTAATTCCTATCAAAGAATGTGTAGCCGCCCCCAATTTTGAACCCCTTGAAAGGTTTGAACAAGGCATCAATGGAAGCGGTTGTCTGTGCGGAGCCGCCGACATGGATGCCTTTCATATTTATGAGGGCCCAAGCATGATCTTCGGCACCAGGCGTAGTAACACCGCCGTCCATGTTGATGGCCTGACCGGAAAAGTTGTATGCGTAACCCTTTACATTGTCGCTATCCCATCTCCAGTCACCAATCGAGAGCATTCCGGAAAGTTCCATCCAACGGAAAGGACGGGTTATGAATTCAACTTCAACACCAAGATGGCGGGAATTAACGCCCGTCATGTTCAAATAATACTGCCCGTTCAACTTTCCTCTCTTGGCCATTGCCTTATCAAGCCATTCAATGAAGTAGCCATTGACGGCCAGGTCGACATACTCATTGTGGAAGCCATATCCAAGTTCGGCAGAAGCGGCTTTTTCATTTACGACACGTTCATTGATTTTATGGGATGAGGTCGCTGACATAAAGACGCCTCCCTTGAACTTCGGTGCCCTGGAAACATAACCGACGTTAGCATAGATATTATGATTGTCGTTGATGTTGTAGTTCGCACCGGCCTTAATGTTTCCACCCCAGAATGTGGCAACGTCTGATTTGGCATTATCCACTGAGTAATAGAACCGGTCATATCTCCAGAACTGTGAGTTGCTGAGAGCTCCGGCAATGAAAGCGCTGAACCTATCCCCGACATACTCCAATTGCGCAAAACCACCTTCCTGAACAATGTGGGAGTCATAGTCTCGGTACAAGATATCACTAATTCCCAAGTATGCTTGCTTCCATTCGTCCGTTGCAATGGGATTGTTATCACTTGAGACATCACTTCTGCCTGGGTCGATATAATAGGTTCCACCGAGCAAATCGTCCAATGTGTTCTGATGCAAAGCCTTATAAGAACGGATGTCTATTCCGGCCGTAAAATTGAGGCTTGAGAAATCCTGCTTATAAGTGGAGACCAAGCCATACGTTCCGTAATTACCTATAGTATTGGACATTACGAGCAAAGAACCCCGGTCGGAAGCAGCATTGATGCCCTCGATTTTGGCATAATCAAATGTGCCATCATTCGCGCGGAACTTAGTATTAAGCTTGCCGTAATCGGCGCTGTACCAGTCATACTCGGAGTATGTATCTTCATCCGCAAGGCCGGAATGAGAATACCCTTTACCAAAGGAGTAATATGCATTGGTGCTTAAACTAGCCGATGTGTTAATCTGCCAAATGTGGCTAAGGAAGACCATCGCATTTGTATAGTGCTCCAGACCCTGAGATCGTCTCTGGCCATTGCTGTTGTATCCAAGTTCGGGATTGTATCTGGTCCAGTCTCCATTGACCTTATACAGCAAACGAACTCTTTCCCATTCGGATTTCGTTAAGGCATCCTTACGGGAGTAGTGCCCTTGCATTGAGCCAAAAGCCGTGAGGCTGATTTGGTGGGAAGCATTCAGTCGCTTGGACACATTCGCAAAGAAGTCATAAACCTTAAACTCGCCACCATCGAAATATCCGTCACCGGAAGAGCGACCCCCCTGAAGGGTCACGGACCAACCATCCTTCATCAAGCCTGTGCTGACCGCAAAACCGAGTTTCTGGAATCCGTCGTTACCCAGACCATAACTAACGAAACCGCCTGGATTTGTCTCTATGCCCTTTGTAACAATATTGATGGTGCCGCCGACAGATGGTGATGCAACCTTTCCGGAGCCGATTCCTCGCTGCGATTGGATAACGGCTGCCGCGTCAGCCAGGCTTGCCCAATTGGACCAATAAACGATGCAGTTTTCAGGGTCATTGACCGGGATACCATTAATCATGACGGCGATATTGCTGTTATCAAAACCTCTCATGTAAATCTCAGAATCCGCCCAGCCTCCTCCTTGGCGATTAGCGTGGACGCCTGGAGTGTGTTTGAGGATCTCCACAAGTTCCTGGTTCCCCAGATTCTCATTGATTATTGATGCTGTGACAGCACTGACAGCGATGGGTGTTTTACGGGGAAGGGCAATCTGGCCGACTACGAGGGCATCTTTCAACAGAAAATTGTCTGGCTGCATCTTGATAACGCCGACGTTATCGCGTTCGGAAATATCAACCGTGACCGACTCAAATCCAAGGAAAGAGAGGACAATAGTCGATGAACTCTTTTTTACATTCATCGAGAAAGCCCCATTCACGTCGCTAACCACACCGCTAGCCCCTGAAGGTGTACTAATTGCCACACCGGCAAGAGGAAGAGAATTAGAAGCATCTTCTACTATACCGGTTATAAGTCTGTCTTGTGCATTGGCATTGATTGCGAAAGAGATGATAGCGACAATAACGCCCAGAGATTTTGAAAATATGCCTTTTTTCATGATCGCTTTTTTGATCATAGATACGCCGCCAAGACAATTTCTTACATCCATACTGTCAATACAGGCTCTCTGCATCATCCGAGTGCTGCTTGAAATTCTTCAGCACAACGTTCTTGCTTGTATTGGCATCGCGTGTGTTCGGTAAAAGCTCCGGACGGTTTATATAAAGTTTAACGGCTCACTTGAACCATTTAGTTCATTGACAATATTGTAGTTAGGTTTACCAAAGAGTTGATTGAGCGGCAAAGTCTCTGTAAGAGAAACACTTGCAAGTTGAAGCATCTCATAAATTGGCCTGTCAATATTCATCTTTTTCTGCACGATTGCCATCATACAATAGGTCGTGATTGCGCGGAGTAGATTTGGATTCTGACAGCATTCTCGGTCTCACCCCAGAATTTTTTAATCTTGAGATGCTGCTTCATCCACTTGAAAAACAGCTCGATTTGCCATCTGTTACGGTACAGTTCAGCGACCATCATAGGGCTGATATCCAGTCTTTCATCCTCTGCAAAGGCGTTCGTGAAGAAGATAAACTTCCTTTTATTCTCCTCGTACGGAATGGCATCCATCGCGTTCATGTCGTTCACACGGGCTTCGGTAATATGAAAGAAAGTCGGAATCGATGTCTCAATGTCATACAATGTATGAACCTTGATCCCGCCCTTCCCCTGATTCTTCCTGTAGACAGCCCATTTGAACGCATTCAGGCAAAGCTCTATCGTTGTTGAGTCGAACGCATAAACATGACCGTTCAGTTTGAAGATATCCGTTGCACGGCACTTTCGGGCATCTGCGATCACGTAATATGCAAACTCTTCGAATATACGATAGTCTCGGTTCTTGTTCGCTTTGGAAAGATTGCTTTTGGTAGCATACTTTCCGAATCCAAGGTGATAGGCTTTTCCGGAGAGGGCTTGGGTTGCAAGCGCGACATCGCGAAGACTTTCACGGTTGGACAACTGCCCGAACATCAAAACTGCAAGCTGATTCCAGCAGGAAAAAGACTTGATGTACTTGTCGCCTCTGTATTTCTTTGATATTCTAAGGAATACAAATTGATCGAGGAATTCTAAAAGCCGAGAGAACACGTATTTTCCTTTATTCATGTGCCATTCTACGATAGTCAGGCAAAGATAAATTCAAATCGTTGCGGTCTCAAAACCTTTGTAACAACCTAACTTTCAATATTTTCAAAAAACTTTTATGATTTTTTAGTGGACACTAGTGTACAAAAATAAAATAACTTTGAACGTTCTTTAAATTGCAGACTACGGTCTAGACACACTTTTTGAAACACTACCATAACAATGTAGGCTCAACAACTCTTAAATATTCAACTCTGTAACCGGTATGTCGCAGAATTTGCAGATATCCTCGTATGCCAAAAGTTCGGATGGTTCAATGATGACATCCGCTAAAATCATGTTTTTCATCAAAGCAGCATAGTTTTCCTTCTGCTCCTCTGTCATGCCCTTCAATATTGATAGGCAAAGAAGCGTACTGAAATCCTTCACTTTGAAGTGGTCCTCTGAACTTAGATTCAACTCTTTCTTGACCTTTTCAAAATAAAGAGTTTCCCTCTCATCGATTTTTTCATCGATGCTTATTATGTCGAGGAGCAATCTAACGATTGCCATTTTTTGATTATACTTGTATTCCATATCTGCCTTATTTTTTTATTCGTTGATATTTATGCCTGGAAGACCCTCAGAACTCTTGTCCAGCGAATACCACAAGGCTCTCCTGACAAATCTCTACAATAGGGGTTATCACCATGATGTGTTGATCTCCCTGTTTCCATATTATTGCAATTCCAGAACTCATTGTATTTTGTGTTGGTCTTGCTGTTCAGCAAGTTGAATTCGTTATTTCCCTGTTTCATCAAGCGCACGAAAGTATCGATTTTATGAGTACGTATATCATCAATGTGCGGGCTGATACATACATAATACTGCTGCACGTTCGGCAAGGATTTTAAAAGATTAGCCAAATGATCTACGGAATAGCCCTCCATGTCAAGTACATTGGAAAACAAATGCACTGTGATTTCGGGCGCAACGAGGTGGATGTCATCCGGAGTCAAATAATCAAATTCTTTGCATATAGTTTGAAGTGGCACATTGGATGCATACCTCTTGCAATGAAGCGCTGCTCTTTTTAACGCTACTTCCGAAGGCTCTATGAGTATGATTTGCTTGATGTTGTCAGTCCCATACTTATCCATAAACACCATTGAGGCAAGTCCTTGACCACAACCCCAGTCAATTAATGATACTGGAGTATCAAATCTTTGAGGAAAAGGAGCGGCAAGTGCCGATTTGACTTTTGCCTGATGCATATTTCCATAGTTTCGCATGTAATCAAACAGACCATTTTCTGTTTGTATCTGTTGTACGCCACGTCCGGAGATGCCATTACCGGAAGCTCTATTAGCAGACAGTCTCTTGATACTGGGAAAATTGCACGGGACTCTTTGAATTTCCCTTGAGTAATCAGTGTCTTCTTCTATAATGAACTCATCGGCAGGAATAGACCTTGCCCTTACAACGGATTCATTAATTATAGCATCTATGATAGCCTGAATCTGATCCTGGGCCTTTATAGCGTCTGATGCATCTACATCATTCAAGCCACGAATGTCATTTAGGAATGGATACTCAGTTCCGCGTATTGATGACTCTATTTTCAGCTTCAATTCATTGGCAAAATCCGAGGATAATTGGTCGAGTGCAGCTGAATAATAATTCAAGAATGTAATGAGACATTTCTTGTTATTATCTTCCTCTGTATCAATAGCTTCTTGAAGAAGAGAGCACACATAAGAGTATTTCTCAATTATATCATCAGCAGTGTGCGGGCGGGGGTAGATGTAACTTACTCCAGCCGATAGACGTTTATTGAGGTGAATTTGTTCACTATGTTCATTAGCGATGCGGACAAGATGCGGAATAGCAGACTGCAAATTCAGCCTTTCAGCGAAATCCAAGCATATCAAGATGAATGCTCTATTCTCTTGATTTTCAAAATCTAGCCTTGATATTATGGAATGCTTGAATAATATCAAATCGCTTATTCCGTCTCTTTCGGCACATAAAGTCTCCCACCCGGAGTTGTATAGTTCATATAGCTCCGGTATACTCTCCGTTATACTGGAAGAGAGGGTTTCAGCGGTATCAATGCTGAGCAGTTTATCTATTACCTCACTCATTCTGATCAAACAGGGAAAAGCATTCACCTTTATCAGTGGAAGATTTGGCAATGTTCTCTATCATAGATGATTGATTCTCAGCAACATCTTTATCAACATCTTCTACAATGTCTTTGCCAGTCATCTTTTTAGTTGATTTGGACGCACCTTTTGTTTTAGAGGAACTTGATTTTGTTTTTATAGTCTTGCCGCTTTTCTTTCCGGCGGGATAGCCATCAACCGTACTTGTTGCCGCAGCTAAAGGCTGATCCTCATCCGGCAAATCATTGCCTTCCTGAACTTTGGATTCAGGGCCATATATAGCGCCTGGCTCATGTAATAATTGGGCTTTTTCTTCGACCTTAGCGTACGGTGAACCGATATTTGATTTTAAAAGGTCAAGCTCCTTAGTTAAAGTATCGTTTTGTTTCTGTAAATCCAAGATAGAGCCATCCTGAAACTCGATCTGTCTCTTCAGCGAATCAATTTCTGCTTGTGCTTTATTATAGTTTGCAGTCCATTTCGCTTCTGTCTCAGCAACTTTGGTTTCAGCAGCATCTTCAATCTCTTCTCGTGTGTCTTCTGCAACTTTATTCCAGATATGCTCAACCAACGATGCAAGGGGCACGTTTATGAAATCAAACGTCTTAATCTCCCCCAAAAATCCAAGAAAGTACTCTTCGGAAAAAACCGACGGTTTTTTTTTACCAATAAAGACAGTGTCAAGAACCATATAATCCGTTTTCTTCTTCGGATGCTGATTCTTTTTAGGGCACCACTCGTCTATGTAAGGGAATCGAGACGAAGTGGTATTCTTATTAAAAACAAATTGATATACGCTTTCAATGGTATAATAATCCAGCTGGCTGTCCAGAAGATATTTAACAGTCTGCCTTTCCGTTTCTTCGGTACCATAGCTATTGCTGAATACAGAGTATCCTCTGTTGTATCCATAATAAAGTGCAATGCCTTCTGCCATGCCATCTTTAAGGTCCTTAAAATTTGTAGAAACCAAACTATCAATCTTTTTCGTGGCCGCTTCACCACCAACACCATAAGATTTAAGTATGGCGAAAGCATACGTCATGCCACTCAACTTGTCGAAATCAATCGCTTTGGAAATAGATCGTTTAATCTCTTGTTTATCGTCAGTTGCAATTTGATCCAAATCTTCTTTTGAAATCGGTTTTTCAAGGTACGGCATGAATTTTTCAAAAGATCCAGTTCTTTCAAATAGCCCGAAGAATTTATCGACAATCTTCCGATTCTGTCTTTCCAAATTATCCTTCACGGTAGAATTAAAGAATGACAACGTGCTGGCATAATTCTCTGAATAATTCATATAAGGTTCCCTGGCGGTTTTCATCAGAGCCAAAGCGCCTAATATCCTATCGAACATTTCAATTTGATCCGAGTAGTCATTAGTGCCTTGTTTGTCATTGCCATTGCTAGCATCGCAGACGACATTTGAGAATCCCTTCACCTCAGCTAAAGAATAGGGGACAAATGCCGCACTTATGTTTATATTCGACAATGTCTGTTCCAGCTGACGCTGTTCCTGAAAATACACTTTCTTTACCCTGGATATAGGCAGGGGAGAAGCAAAAAGGGAAAAACATTTTCCACAAGAGCTAAGTGTTTTTTCCTCATCCTCTGTTAATATAAGTTCGATACAACAATCCGTTTCTTTGGTACCCAACTCAGTAGAAAGGAGCAAAACATTCCGGAATCGATCCTGAATATCCTTAGGTTTATTGTTAAAATACCTTGCCGGTTTGATGCATGCGCAAACAAAATAGTGCGCGAGCGATGTTGAGTTTATTGGAAGATAGTATGCCATGATTTGCGTTTATATTCTTGATATTTCTACCACACCATTCAACGAAGGTAGATTATTGTTGCTGAAAAGGAATAAGTTGCTCCTGGCTCGCGTGCAACCAACATAGAAGTCTTGCCAATCTACATTATAATGACGACCTACTATTGAAGGCATTATATTAAAATCAGGCACAATCACAGTATCAAATTCCAGCCCTTTTGCAGATTTGAATGTTGTAATGTGAACATTCTTTAACAAAGGACAACCTTCTGGAAATCTGTGCCTGTCCTCATAATAGAAAGAGAAATCATCAACATGATCGTTAAGAGCAAAAACATATCTCTGCACACTGTTTTTCCAAGGCAATAAGATTGCAATGTTCTCAGTATCATTCCTGAGATCGTTGATGATCTGAAGTATTGCACTAATTTCATCAGAGGGCGTGTCTTCCCAAGACCCCCAACTTCCTATTAATAAAGACGGTTTGTCACCATGCCGATCAATATTGTTGATCATATTGAGAGATATGGCGGCACGAGAAAATGCTTGCCTTGCGAATTGCATAATCTCTTTTGTACAGCGGAAGTTTCTGTCCAGCACGTATGAGACATTATCCGGAAACAATTCTTCAAGTTCGCTCTGCCTTGTTGAATGTTCTGGATAAAGAATCTGAGAGTCATCAGCGCCATAAGATACTGGTGAACAAATCGCTGAGAAATAGTTAGCCTCAAGATCTTGAGCCTCATCAATAATAACTTCAGAAAATCGCCGAGTTTGTGTCAAAATCCTATTTCTTAATGAAGTACCCACATTTTGAGCTGCTTCAGCCTGGTTACCACGACAGCAAGCCTCTAAATAGCGCTTTAAGGTTGTAGTATATGTCAAGAGTAAACTTCTGTTGCCTTGACGGTAATTTGATATATGACGCCACATAGAGACCACAGATTTTCCTGTGCCTGGTCCACCAGACAAAGCAATTTGTTCTGTCTCATTAAGAGCAGCTTGCTGCGCTCTTGTCAAAGCCGTGATGGGCGGAAGGTTGAAATAGTATCCTGGCATATTATCAGTGTTATATTCCTATAATGGTTTCAGAATATGGATTGCTCCAATGTCTTTTTAGGTTATCTATGGCACTCTGTTTACTTGTATTGGCATAGCAATATTCACATTGATGAGCACAAGTATTATACTCGCCAATGTCCTTGCTGGTTATGCACCCACAGAAAGCCCGTTGTCCATTATCCCTATTATTCTTCGTCTTAATTGCAAACCAGCCATTTGGTAAGCTGATGGCGTTTTCTGGTGCTTCAAATAAACTGCTATCTACGATTTGTACCCCAAGGAACTTCATTAAAATAGCATCTTCGTATGCTCTGCGAATAATCAAATCATCATCAATACACTTATTGTGTGCGACATGATACCTCTCTAAATCAATTTTCTCACCGCAGGTTGCAAGCGTGAAGCCCCATTGTTCATTTAACTTGGCTAACTCCTGTGCGAACACGTCCATCTCAGAAAGAGTCCATTCATGATAAGGGATATTACTCTTTTCAAGATTCGCTTTCACGCGTCGGTATGCTGCAATATCCGCATAGCTGAATACCAGTTTTTCAGTATATCCTTTAAGTTGATTTCCAATGTTTTCAACTCTATGAAGGAGATCATCAATATGAATATCGTCGGTAAGAATCATCGGGTCAAAACGCCATATTACAGAATTGAGACCCAAACGGTCGACAAGCATTTTGAACGTGTCAATCCGGAACTGAAGTTTGGGGACACCCCGCTCAAGGCCATTCAGCTCGTAGTCATTTAGCGAGTACTGGATGTATGTGCCAATCTTTCTCCCTTTGAGATAGTCCAAATAGGGAATAAGTGGGCGTGGGTTCTTAGACCAAAAGACGATGAAACGAGTGTTGTGGTATGACACATAACTCTTGACTCCATTGAACGGGTTAATCCAGGCTGAGTAGCCTATCTCCACTCGCTTGAAAAACCAGTCCGCATAAAAGGCAGGAATATCCGTACTTCTACTTGCAGAGACAATTATTGGTGCTTGAGCCGGCACCTTTTCTCTGCTTCCTTCTCGCGTAATCTGTACTTTATCCCAATTCATGGAGTAATCTATTATGCAATGTTCTAACTATCTATTTTGTCGTTCATTAGCCCATACTTGTAATCGGCTGTTGAATATTGCAAATTTACTTATTTTCCTTGTTAATCTATATTTGGTTTACTCCTAATGTTTCGCAAGTATAATAAGACGAAAAAAGCCAGGGAAGATTTTCATATTTAATTGGGAATCACCATATTAGAGTTGACGTACAACAATATAGTCCCTAGTTTATGAACAAAAATACCGAAATTATTTCTGAACTCAAAAGCTTTCAGAGCATAGACGACAATAGCAGAGCGGTGACGGCAATTGTAAACACGATGGAGCGCATACGCATCGATGAGAGGCAGATGGGAGTCGAAAAGAACGCCAACTGCAAGATGACCTGCGCCCAGACGCTCCAGCTTATGATGCTCTTTCCGTTCTTTACCCTTAAGAATGCCGGAAACTACGTCGGCAGCGTCCTAGAGAAGCTCTTCGGATGCAGTACAACATCCTCAGTTACGTCAAACGCTTTGAGCCTTATGAGATCATCGGCGGCCTCTTCCGTGATGTGTCCAGGCAGTCTATCCAACTGACCGTTACCGAAAGGATATGCGATATCATCATGTCTGTCGTCAATACAATCTCGGAAATCCTCTCTACAGACTCCGTCGAGTCGCTCCGAGGCATTATCAATCAAAACCGTGAAATCATTGCAGTGAAACGGGCCTTCGACAAGATGTAACTCGCCGACTAAATCACTTGCGAAACTTTAATATTTTTATTTAAAATAATTCGATAAAACTTTTATCTGCTTGTGTAAGACAGCACCTTCCAGAAACTCCCCGGAAGATAGATGTTCGGCAGGCTATATGCCAGCGCGAAGAGCGGGGCGATCTCCTCGTCGCGGAAGCCGGCGATGCCGCAGCCGATGCGGGTGACAAAGAATGTGAGTTCAGGATGTGAATCTGCGAAACGAATGAATTCGTCGACGTAAGGCTTGATGGTATCAACCCCGCCCTGCATCGTCGGGATGGCGTAACTCTGACCCTGGACGCCAACGCCCTGGCCATAAACGGCCCCGAACTTCTCCACGGCCACCCGTGCCGCTCCTCCGTCGTGACGCCCCGCCAGGTTGCTGCCGAACACGAAGATCTCTCCGTCCTGAAGTTCGTCGATATATTCCGGCGTCACCCGCCTCGTCGAGCCCTTCTTCGAGAAGAAGTCCTCTTCATAATCTATCCACTCGCCTGTAGCCTTGCTCCTGCGGACCTTCTTGTAGTACTCGCGATTGCTGGAGCGCATCTTGTCCCACATCATCGCGGATCCTGATCCGGACGCCTCGAAGTCCATCGCGCTTTTGATGCCGAAGTCCTTTGCGACCTCCTCGGAATCCTGGTTCGCGCCGATGTAGGTGAATACCCAGCCCTGCGCGCTGAGCGCGTCCACCAACTCCTTGATCATCGCGGCGGTATATTGAGACGAACTGTTCTCAAGCCCGTCGGTGATGACCGTGACGAGGACGTGGTCACCCTCCTTCACCAATTTCTTGAGTTCTGTAATTGAATATCCCATCGCATCGAACAGCGGCGTGCAGCCATTAGGCTGGTACTGTTTCATCGTCAGGTCAGCAACGTTGTCGATCTTTTCGCAATCGATGATCGTGCGGACGTCCGGCCTTCTCGCTCCGGAATTAAAGGTCACGAAGCACAGCATCTGATGGTCGTCCGGATTCTCTTGCTGCGCGGCGCGGATGGTCTGGATGGTCTCGTTGGCTCCTGTCAGCGCCTGGAGTCGGATGCTGTCCATCGACCCGCTCTCATCCAGAATGATGAGATTATAGATCCTGGTCTCCCCTTTCTCGCGGGGGTATCTATCCGTCAGCGAATATGCAGGCTTCGGCTGCCCGGCTGTTTTCCGTTCATTTTCTTTCTCGTCTTTCTTTGAGAATCCAAGGTGTTTCATGATGTTCATAATTGATTGTTGTTTATGCGTAAAACTTACGCAAATATAATGCTATTTTTTCAATTATGCAAATTTTTTGCGTAAATATGACACAATGGCGATTATTTTCTGGCAGAATGACAGTTTTATGACAAAGAATCGTGACTGCCTACGACATCACATTACATAATCCCAAGCGGATGTGGGATTTTCCTTTGGGGCGAATTCCGGCAAATCTTCAGGTTCATCAAAATCTGTCGCTTCAATGGAATATTCCCTTAAAGGACAAACTCTGAATTCAGTATTCGGATAAGCACCATTTGATTTGGCGTTGTCTACTTCCTTCTGAAGAACATCATAATTAGTTTGATGATTTTTCAAGAACATTCTCGTAAATACATCTTGATAAATTTTATTTTCATCAGTAGTCTTTACTCCGAACAATACTTTGAAATTGTTTTTCGGTTGATATTGTACAACTTTATTAAGATGTTCAAAATTGCCCTTGAAGTATTCCGGAATATCATCAAGTCTACACAAAGCCATTTTGGGATTGTCAATGATGCCTACAATTTTCCTGTTTTCCCATCTTTCTACAGTAGGAATGTTCAAATAGGCTCTAAGTAAGTCAGTGAGTTCTGCTTCACCATCATATGCCGGTCTATAATCCTCGTCAATTCTTGCAGGACCATCAGCATACGTGGGGATTTTCTTTGCTTTCAGTTCTTCCTTTGTCGCCCAGGCAGTTCTTCCATACTTGTCAATAATTTGAACTTTGCCGCTGTTTGAACCAACTCTTGGCTGATTCCTTAAGAATATGCTGATTTTTGAAATAAAATCAATAGGTTCGCCTTTCTTGTTGGTGCACTTTTCAGGGTCTGCTTTAACAATAAAATCAAGCCTTACTGTCTGTATTCCATCCTCAGTCTTACCCAAATAATTAGGCTCCGCTTCTAACTTTCTTCCATAAATCTTTTCAAGTTTTTCCTTCGACGGACTTACCGCCAAGATATTTACTGGAGCAACTCCTATATATCTCTTTACTTCAATCCCTTCGGTGGATTCACTTCCTTGGGCAATTACAAATGAGAGTCCTGGTTTTCTGTTGTCTGTTTTCATACGCTTTTATATTTTATTAATCGGTAATTTTTCTACTTCTTCTTCGCTTATAGGATTTAATTCTATCCCATCTCCAGTGCCGGGAACTTCTTTTCCGCTTAAAATCTGAAGAGAAGTATATCCGCCTGTAAGTTGTCTGACAGGCTCTTCCCAGGCATCGATAGTTTTTTTGAGCACTTCTTTTTCTTCTTCAAGAGAAGCAATCTGCTCGTCAATTTTACGCAGTCTTCTCCGGAACTGTCTTACACTTGCACCAGTCCTCTTGACTGCCGCTAATTCAAATCTTGATAATTTAACCATAATGATAATTTTTAAATAGATAACAGGATTCGTGTTGATGAAAGGTTCTACGAGTTTCGCTCCAGATAGATATTGATCTTGTTCGGGTACCGTCCCAGCACGAACAGGGTCACGGGGCAGAGCCAGCATTGCTCCACGGGCGCGCCAATGATCTTGTAAGTGGCGCCGTAACCCTTTTCGGTCCTGCGCAGGCAGATGTCGGGGGCCCGGCCGTCGAGGCGATTGTCTTTGACTGTTACACGCACCTCGCAATGCCCCGGTGAGCGCTGCACTTCGGATACGTACTCGCAGAGCAGGTCCGCTCCGGCGACCATCATCAAGTTGTGGTGTGCGAACGGCCAGCAGGGCAGGTCGATGTACCAGCAGCCATTGGATTCTTTGTTGAATTTCAGATTGAATACTCTCATGCTTATGGGTTTTTTAATTCATTAAATGTGGTTTGTTTTCAGATTGTCCATTCTAGTGGTTTCTATCGATGCAAAGATCGGTACAGGGCACGAAGTGTATTTTCGCGGGAAGATCTGTTTCGAGAGCACCGAGGGAATCATCGGTGGACCGACTTGGTCAGGTCGGACATATTATACGGAAAGAACGGAAAAATGTTTCAAACGGCCTTACAGACACGTATATGGGGATATCTGGTTCTTTTTTGATGCAACGGGAGGATGGAATCACTAAACCATTTTCTGAACCCCCGAAAAACAATAAAGACCCAGACAATGGTCAATCCGCCGAAATGTTATAATTACTGTCCACTTCAGCGCTCTTCTCTGCATTGCGAACAAGATGTAAATTTCGAACAACAACTACGCCATCCTTGCTAACACTCAATAGCTTGTCATCGTTCAATGAAAAGGAAACCGAGGCGACCGAATTCGCACGATCGGCTACTCCCTCCATTTGATCACCATGATCTTTGAAATGGGCGATTTCCTCAACTGGGTTTGCAGACTCATGAATATAGACATCGCAGGAAGGAACATGACCTCCTTCTATGAAGCCTTTCGAACGGACATAGCCCTGACAAGATAGGGCAAAATAACGTCCCGAGGGGCTGAATGTCAAGAAACTCTTGTCTGGAATTATTATAACCTCATTCTGACTCCCGTGCGAAATAAAATAGACATGTGGATTACTTGTGTACATGGCAGAGTCTCCGTATTTGTTGAAAAGACCCAGCCAGACGGCATACGTGTTCTCCTCTCGAAAGACTTCCGTCAACCTGTCCATGTCGTAAATCATGGCGAGTCCGATTATCTGCTTATGCGTTTTGAAGCTGTATGTTTCATCCGGATATCGCCCGACGAGATAGACGTATCGGCCGTCAAATGAAAAACTCACATAATTCAGGAACCATAACGGCCGACCGATCAGGATATGGATCGGTTGACCGTATCTGAAGACCGTCACATACTCTCTTCGTCCCACAACATATTTGTCTACAAAATGAGACTCGTATCTCAGACGGTCCTCATCAATATCGCTTTCACCATATTCCCGATGCGCAAGCGCGCGTATTGCAGCTTCGTGCGCTCTGAAATACGAGCAGACGTTGTCACTGGCTTCGGGAGAGAGGCGATACTCTTTGATCGCAAGTTTATAGTCTTCGCTGGTCAATATTCTATTGTTCAGCGGATCGAAGTACTCAATATCGCCTTGAGTGGTTTCAGCATAGATGTTGCCGTCCGGACTGGAAAAGCGATACCGGGACAAATTTGCGCCTTGGCAGGGTTGCAAAGTTATCGGGTCGATCAATACCGGCTTGCGGGCGGAGTCAAAATCGAGCATGGGCCGATATCCCGTAGATAAGTAGTTAGTAAAGCGTTCCGAAGAAAATTCTGTTTCTACCCCCTCAATGAGATCCATCAGGATTTGCTTCCCGTTCTTGTTCAGCAACATATGGCGACTGTCAACGCTTAATATAGCATTCGAACAGTGGTCTTGATCAAAGTTTTGCAGGATATCGACGACTTTGTCGGCAAATGCAGTATCTGAACCTTCATCAGCGGTCTCTGCATAATTGATTTTACCGTTTTGCATGAACAGTCCGCACTTGCCTGATTCAGAAAGGCATATCAAATCTTGGATTTTATGATTAAGCCGGACATCCAAACCATTGCATGCTACGATTCTGTCTCCGATTTCTCCATGTTCAACAGGCACATAACGACTTGTGCAACTTAAGGATGCCTGCGAAGCATTAGGCAGTCGGTATTCCACTGAGTGGCATGGGTTGATTAATATACTGTTTCTCTTATCGTACACAAAGCCCGTACATCCAAATAATTCAGTTTCCAGATCCGAAGAGAAAACAGCACTTCCTGCTTTGCAATAGATACGCACCGCATTGTCCTGTCGGCTCACTACGATTGAATCACTTACTTTGGATCTGAGCAAACTTCCATCTTCAAGACGAACAAGCCCATCCTTTGTAAAAACAAAACAACCTTGATTCCAACAGTTAATGAATACCAACCCATTACAATCAATAATATTTGCATTATTATCGACCATATAGGTTGTATTCGATTCGCTGTCCCGGAAATGATAAATCGGATATGATCGCCTCTTGCCCTCTGTTCTAACGTAATGCCACTCGGACAGAACACTTAAATAACGATCCCCGGCTTCATAGACATCCATAGACAAACGGACAAGATGCTTAAGTTCTTCGAACCTTTCAAATAAATTCAACTCTTCAGAATCATAAGTATTACTTCCTTGCAGTGAAGAGATTGGAGCGATTCCATCATAAACAAAGTGCGATTGTTTGCTACGTAGATCATAAACCAACACTTTCCGATAATATAGCATTACAGCTGAATGCTTTCCAAACAAGGTAACCTTTTGAGAACTTCTCAAATATGAATTATTATCGCTCATTTTCGTTCCAAAATTCTGTTCAGAAAGGGAGAACGAAGTAATTCTGTCTTCAGAAGTGATATAGCTATAAATACATTCCATTTCGTCGTCGATAATCGTATCACGATTCTCTATTTCTACCTTTTCATGTGATTTGAGGTTGAAAATCGACATTCCAGTCTCTGTCTTGAATACCACAGCAACTTTGTTTCTAAACAACACCTCTGAATTGTCATGTTCTGCTGCAAAGCGGAAGTCCGAGGTGCAGAGAATAGAATAACTAGAATTGGTTCTAAACAATAAGTGCGTCTCGTTCAGGCAGATAACCTCGTCCGGCGTTATCCCGAATTCCACGAAGGTCTCTTGGGTGACTCTATGATAGAAAAATGTCCGGTCCCGTTTTACAATTACAGCATAGGGCGACTCATCGAAAATATAACCTCGTTTCAGCCGGCTACCTCCTACCTTGATTGCGTCTTCCACAACAATGGTCTTCTCGACATAGCTCCCGTTAACTATGGATTGGAAACGATGTTCGCCAGCAGCGAGTCTGACTGATTTCGGTTGACCATGCGTGACCGAATATTCAACTCCTGTGGTTGAATCAAGCACAACTATCGTTTCACCGCTAGAGTTCGTGATAACAACATCTGAATTCAAATAAGCTCTTTGTGGATGGATTTGGAATAACATCGTATTATTCATTGCTTAAAATGGTGGACAGTTCGGAAACAGCTCGGATTACTTTGTCAAACGGCTGTTTTTCTAGAAAGAGTGAGAATTTGAACTTGTAATAGTCCGGCGATTGCCGGATTGCTGTATAGGTGCCATTCGTATCTTTGTTTGCAACGGCTGCTTTCCAATCGATATCTCCATCTTCCGCAATCCGCAATCCTTGCGAGAGAAGACCTTGTTGATAGGCCTCGATGTCAACGATGTTCGCATCCGTCCCTCTGTGGCTTTGGTGATTTCTGGCTTTCCGGATGTTCTCAACCGTATTCTTCAATTTCGGGGTAATTTTTTGTTCTGAAACTAGGGTGCTCAACTTTGCGAAAAAAGGGATAGCATCGACAGAGGACCAGTTACTGGTTTCCAGTTTTGGGTTTGCGCCTTGAATGCGTTCCTTCAGTTCTTCGATGTCGACGCACGTTCTATCAAAATAATAGTTGAGCATCAACTCCATCTGTAGCAAAGCGTAGCGGCAGACTTCGAAAAAATCGACCCGGTGCGAACGGGTCCCGAACCGGTATCGCAACATTTCACGGTTGTCGGAAATCAACTGGTTCCGGAGCGTCTCGTCTTCCACGAAAGAATAGTTCGCAGTAGAGTCCCAGGTGTCCAAAGCATAATCCAATCCAAGATATTTTTCGATCCGCATGATATCTTTGGGGTCTGAATGAAAAGAAGGGGCATACTTTGCTACAAGTTTGTCAATAAACCATTGGTTGCCCGGATCCAGAGCGATACTATCGATGAAGTCCAGTAACTTATTCAATTTATTTTTATCAAGTGACATAATATTACAAAACGCTTAAATCAAAATTCGAGTCAATCAACTTGTTCAGGATGTCTTTTGCAGCTGATTCTGCACTGTGAAACACTTCATCAGCCCCCAGAATTTCCAAAACGGTAACAGAGGAGCGCACCCGACCCGGTCTGTGAATGAGCCAGAAGTGATAGTCTGGATCATCTGCACGGTGGCAGAGGGAAATGATACACTGCTTCCGGAACTTGTCCATTTCTTCTTCGGATCCGGAATCGAGCACCTTCTCCAACCGTGTTTTGCAATACTTGCTCAGATAGATCGATCGAATGATTCCGTGTAAAGAGAAGACAGCCTGTGGCTGGGCGTTTGAAGGCCGGCTCGTCGAAGACTCGGTTCCGCTACTCAAAAATTCCACCTTGGTTCCGATGGCTTGCTCGAATTCTTCGATCCGATAGGATGCTTCGTATTTGACATCATTCCCGGGAAAAGTCTCTCTTTCTGAAAGCCCATTGAACTTTCGCTGCAACCGACGCCAAACCGGATCATCTTCGCCCTTGACCATCCGCATGTACATCAATCGTCCGCGCAGGACACGTTCCATAGAGGGCACCTGCTTCTTGAGATTATGTTTTGCTGTATAGTGTCTTAGAAAACTTGAGACCGCCTCCTTTCTCCCATACCGTTCCCAAATGTAAAGCAGGCTGTCCAAGCCCCGGACATATTCGCGGGTCACATTGACCTTATCACTGACGACAAGTCCGGTCACTTCCTGTCTTGCCCCTTTCTTTTGAACCCGCGTCTTCGACTCGTTGATCGTGAAATGCTGCTCTCCGATAATACGCTTCAATTCCGTCAAGAAGGGTCCGCCTTCCTGATACACATCATGGTCGCTGCTGAAGGTGATATCATCGGCATAACGGGAGTAGTGCACGTGAAACCGCTTCGCCAGTCCGGTCAGGCGACGATCCAGTTTTTGACAAATGATATTCGTCAAGACCGGAGAGGTGGGAGCCCCTTGCGGAAGCGCGTTACGAATCTCCCCGTTGATCAAAATTTCGCTACAGCAGAGCCCCGCAAGGGCGTTGGCGATTGTTTTGTTGAAAGAAAAAGGAGGGAGCTGCAACGTCGCCCACACCCGTGCTTGTGTAATGCTCGGGAAAAAGTCCTGAAGATCCGTGTTGAAAACATAGTCCCTCCCGACATGCATTTTCGCATTATCTACCACCGACCTACCCGGCACGAAACCTACTGTGCAGGAGGGAGCTTCGTAAACCGCCTGGAAAATCCGGTTCGTGTAGGTCAAAAGCGACAGCAGCAAGCGACCGGGAGCAGATATCGTTCTGAAACCGCCGGATTTCTTCGGAATCGTAAAGACCTTATAAGAACAGGTGTTCCTATGAGGATGACAGAAATGGTTGAGTTGCCGGATGGTGAACGGGTGCGCCTTCTCGCCCAGCTCATCCACCTTGATCCTGTTGAGCAAGATCAGCAAGTCGTATCGCGTTTCCAGTTTCGCGGTTGCTGCAATTATTTCTTGTCTATTCATTTCAGGCAATAATCGGATCTTCTCTTAAAAAACGATCCTTGACACACCGGCGCTGTTTTCCTTGTGTACGGAATGACGAAGTCTTTCCGCCAATCCTTTTAGAAAATAATACAACAGTTCCATTTTTCTCAATTGCGAAGCAATATGACGTGACGCAGTCACCGAGTAACGAATGGACCTTTGAACGCCTGGTCGCCCAGGCAAGTCAGTCAAACATGACGGACGGGAATCAAAAGCATAGGCCGATGTGTCAAAGATCGATTATTCTGAACGAATCCTTTTCGGTTTCAACGCTGCAAAGATATTTCATTTCTGCGAAACCTTTTTTCGCGCATCCTCGGCTTCCGGATAGCGTTTCTGCATCCCTTGCATCTTCTCCAGAATCCGGTTTCTGACACTTTCCGGGCGGACGACCACAAGTCCGTCGGCAAAGCTGAACAACAAGGTAATCAGTTCCGGGTTCACCTTCACTTTGAGGCATAGAAATGTCCAATCCGCAGGAACATCTGCATATTCCGCATGCAAATGCTCCTGCTCGTCTTCGGGCGGACAAATCTGGCTGCCGTGAAGAGGTTTCGTAGCGATATAAGGATAGACTGCGGGACAGACAGCGAATATGATTTCTTCCAGCGGTTTGCCTTCGTGGTTGGTAACTCCGATAACTTCTCCAGAATAGTCATCCAGATCCACCGGACATTCCTTGAATGGTTCCGAGACCGCGACCTCATATGCGCGGATCCTTTCAAGCGGAAGGAAGTACAAGCGGTGTCTGTCAGCAGCCAAGCAGACCAGGAACCAGCGATTGTTGAATTCCTTGAGCCGGTAAGGAGAAACCAGAAAGGTCTTCGGCGTCTCGGCATCGAACTTCTGATAAGTCAGTCGTAGCGCCTGCTTGTGTGCGATGGCGGAAAAGAGGGTCGCAAAAATGTTTGAATCGATGACGTAGTGGGGATTGTTGCTGAACTCGATGATCTTGCGTTGGACTGGCATTTCCCCCGCGCCTCGTTCAAAAGCGGTCCTTTCCCCGTGCTCGAGCTTTTCCTTCAATTGTTCCAGCCACTCGAAATTCGGCAGCCCCTTAAACTGGCCGACCGTGTCCAATACCGATTTCAAAAGCACGCGTTCATCTTCGGTGAGTTCTTTCGTGAATATGGAAAAGGCGGGGTCCTCATACCGAATGTAGTTCTCTACACGATTGTCATCGTACTCGACCCCAAATATTTCCGTCAAGGCGAGAAGGTCATATTCAATCGTGCGTTTCGTCACGGTGGAATAGCCATCGGAGGCAAGCTTGGCATTGACTTTTGCCATAAGTTCTGCTCTGCTGTACAGGTGATGCCTGTCTGACAGCAGTTCGTCGAGGTGTTTGTAGCGGATTACCGCATTTTTGTTCGCAGGCATGGGAAGGGATCTATTGCAATTTCGGTTTGCGTTTGTAAATTTCGCAAGTATTTTCATTATCTCCAAACACTGCGAAAATACCCTTCGCTATGAGATTGTTATCTTTGTAACGAAGTAAGGAATCCCGGCAGATTTACTATGAAATATTTTGTTTCACAAATATTAGTCATTATCTCCTTCGCCGTTTATACGACACAAAATCAGCCGAAGGTCTATGACTTCAACGTCAAACTGATTTACAACCAGACTGTCAACGGCTATTCCGTGACCGCTGAGTGGAAAGGCTATGGGGACGGGGAATGGGGACCTGCCACGATCCGGTTCTCCGGCAAGAAGGGATCATTCGAGATTTTCAAGGAACGGTTCAGCGACCCGTCGATCTACCGGAACGGAAAAATGAAAAGCAGGGGTACGATGCATGTAGATTATGTCCCGAAGCTTCAGGAAGAAATCTTATCTGAAATGTCGCCATTTTTTTTCATCGACATCGACTTCGACGGGACGGATGAGCTCATCTTCACCAATTATCTGAACGGACAAAGAGGTTATAACAGCTACGATGTCTACGAGATAAAGAACGGATCTGCTGTCCTGATGACAGGAAGACCCTACAAAGAACTGGACAACAGCCCATTCTTTTCCTACGACAAGCAGAAGAAACAACTCACTACCGGTGCCCACGGGAGTGTGTTCGATTCATACAAGCTGACATGGAGAAGAGTCGACGGGAGACTGATCCAAGTGGATTCGACGCAATTCGGAAAAGAAGCTCGCTGAGCATGGAGCAAGTGTAAAGCATCGAATTTTCTTTCCCTCATCCCCGCCGCCTACAACCGCGTCCTTGCGAAGCACGGCCACGGGGTCATGCCCTGTAGAGGCCTGCAGGCACGATCGCCGTGGCAAGATGGGCATTTAAAAGGGATATTTGCCACGGGAATATGCCCTGCAACTATCTGCAGGCGGGGTTGGTGTGGCCGTGGTTTGTAGAAATCCTCCGGAACGTTCCAAGCCGGGAGTTCGCGGAAGTTGCGCCTGCGATGCGAACATGCTCGCGAGCTTGGAGGCACAAGCGGCAAACAACAAAAAATCAGGACGGCTTGGGGGCTGTCCTGATTTTGAGAGCGGAAAACGAGACTCGAACTCG
>LSQX01350014.1_pt1 | contig 88932 bp, 69 predicted proteins | sample 654561 | NCBI WGS metagenome assembly LSQX01 (sample SAMN04489861, study PRJNA283612) | anaerobic digester metagenome | isolation source: 4 biogas reactors fed with cattle manure at either 37C or 55C with and... | place: Denmark: Kongens Lyngby | collected 2014 | reverse complement strand
GCGCGACCACGGGCGGCTGAACGCCTGGCGGCGCGGGGGCGCTCTCCACGGCCACGCGCCAGCGCGTCCAGACTCCGCCGCTCATATTCCCTCAACTCGAACATCATGCGATCCTCTCGGAAAGCTCATCGCGAAAACGCGAAAGGGCGAACACGCGGAAGAGAAGAGGGGAGAACAACGATCCGCACGGAGCGAAGGGGCGCGCGCGACTACGCGGGCGTGAATGGCTCTTCGGCTATCGAGCACCTGCCAGCGCCCAGACGATCCGTTCACGCGACGCCGCAAACCCTCTATCTTCCCCAGCTCAAAAGAATAAAGGCTGGCGTGCACCCCGCCGCTCGGGATCGGGGGCAGGTTCGCGCCTGGGCACGGCCGCGGGGGGGGCGCGAAGGCCGAGACACCTCGCGGTTCGCCCGCGGCTGGCCTGTTGCTTGCGACGCAACGGGCATCCGCACACCATTTTTCGACTTGCCAGAGGTCGGGCGATCCTGTAAAAGGCTCCGACTTCCGGGCGGGCAGGCTGCACTGCCGGCGTCCCTTGCCGCGCAGAGCGGGCGGTCTCTCCTCGACGTGTTCGGTTGAGTAGTCTGGCGGCGCACACCGATGTGGGACAGCAACGATCGTGGACATGGAAAACAATCGTTTCGGCCATCCGCTCAAAAGAACCCGGCTGTCTGCCGCCATGAGGCTAGTCTTGGTGTTGGCGATCGCCGGCGGATGTTCGCAGCGGAACTTCTACCGTCCCAAGAACCTCCCGCCCGAATTGGCCGCGATCCCCGTGCCTAACGTGAAGCGGCTGGACCTGAGCGGGCTGGCCGGGCCGTCGACCGGCACCGAGTTGATCCAGCCGGGTGACGTCCTCGAGCTGTCGATTGCCGGCGGCATGAGCAACGACGCCGTGGTCGATCTGATCATCCGCGTCGGCGACGACGGCAACGCCCAGCTTCCCGATGTCGGGCCGGTGCGCCTGGCGGGCTTTGAATTGGCCGATGCCGAACAGGCGATCGCCATGGCCTGCATCGAGCGGGGGCTCTACCTGCAACCCCACGTGGCCGCCACGCTCAAGCACCAGCGCAAGAATCGGATTACCGTCGTCGGCGCCGTTGAGAAGCCCGGCATCGTCGAACTCCCCCGCGGTCAAAGCTATCTCCTCGACGCCATCGTGGCCGCCGGCGGATTGTCCGACGAGGCGGGACCGCACGTCGATATCCGCGTTCCCAATAGCTTCACGGGGCTGGCGATGGAAATCGACCCGGATACCACCCGCGACGGCGTCCTGCCCGCCAGCGCCCGCGGCGCCCCGGCAGCCGTGTCCCAATCGCACCGCCTGAACATCGTCGATGCCGTGATGTCCAGCTCCGGAGGGCAGTACCTGACCGACAACGCCGTTGTCGTCGTCGAGAGGCAGGAGCTCGCCCCGGTCCAGGTGATCGGCCTGGTGAAGGCCCCCGGAGAATACCCTTATCCGGTCGAGCGGCCCCTCGACGTTCTCGGGGCGCTGGCCCTGGCCAAGGGCCTTTCCAACCCGTTCGCCGACAAGATCTTCGTGATCCGCCAGCGCGCCGGGATGCCCGACCCGGCCGTGATTGAAGTCAGCCTACGCAACGCGAAACGCATCGGCCGCGACAACGTCCGCCTGGAACCCGGCGACGTCGTCAGCATCGAACGCAGCGCCGGCACCGCGGTCTGGGACGCGATCAACATCGTCCGGTTCTCTCTCGGTTCCTCGGTTCCCCTCTTCTGATTTCCAGCCCAGGCGGAGATGCCCGCAGCCGCAAAGCCTCGCCCGGAACAAGACATTCCATGAACCAGCATGTCGACCATATCCCGCTCGCCCCCGACGCGCCGCCGGACGCGCCGACGCTCGGCCATCCGATCCAGACGGTCGCACGGTTTCTGCGGATCGTCCTCTGCCGGCGAGAGATCGTGATTGTCTCGCTGCTGGCGGCGTTGATCCTGGCCGGCCTCTATTACGCGACGGCGACCCGCATCTACCGCGCGAACGCCTCGCTGCTGGTGCTGCAAGTCAACGAGCAGGACATGGCCGCCGGCATGCCCGGCGAACGCGTCGCCAAGGACCTGATGCCGACCTTCACGAACATTGCGACGAGCGAGGCGGTGCTCGTCGAAGCGCTGAAGGTCCTCTCCCCCGATCACCGCATCGATTTCGCCGGCGTTCCCCAGAGCGATTGGCCGCGGATTCTCCGGGAGAATCTCTCGGTCAGCGCGATGCGCGGCACGAACATCCTCTCGATCGCCTACGAGTCGAAAGCGCCCGCCGCCGCCGCCGCGGTGGTCGACGCCGTGCTGACCGCGTATCTGGGGTTCATGGACGAGCTCTACCGGAGCACGGCGGGCGAGGTGAGCGATCTGCTCGGGCGGAAGTTGACGCAGCTCGACGGCGAGTTCAACACGAAGAGCCTGGAGAAGCACCGCATCCGCTCCGAGGCCCAGGAGCTGGCGATCCGCAACGGCGAGAAGGGCGTGAACATCGTCGTCGCCCGGGCCATCGAACTGAACGACGCCTGGCTCAAGGCGCACGAGCGGCGGCTTGAGGCCCAGTCGCAATTGGCCGCGCTCGAGCAGGCGATCCAGCGGGGAGACGATCTCCAGCAGCACGCGATGGCGATGATCGAGAGCGTTGGCAACGAGTTCATGAAGGCCGCCATGGGGCTCGGCTCGCAGGACGCGTACATCGTCGCCTACACGACGCAGCAGCTCCTCAAGGACAAGGCGGCGATGCAATCCGCCCAGCAGATCTATGGCCCGCAGCACAAGTCCGTCCGCGAGCTGGCCGAGCGAATCCGCGTTACCGAGCAGTACCTCGCGAACCGCCGCGCGGTCCAGATGGCCGCTCTCCAGCGGGCCAGCAACGAGCAACTTGCGCCGATGCTCCTGCGGATCGCCCGGCAGCAGCTCGAGCAGGCCATGGTCCACGAGCAGAATCTCCGCGCCAGCTTCGACGCGGAGAGGGGCCGGGCCCTCGAGCTGGACGTCAGTGCCACGCGGCTCGAAACGGTGGAAAACGAGCTGGATCACCTCGTGGCCCTGAAGCAGGCCCTCGTCGAACGCCTCAAGGAGATCGACCTCGACCAGGGCAACGGCATGCTCAAGACGAAGGTCATCAAGGCCCCCGAGGCGCCGAAGCATCCCTCGAATCCCCAGCTCGTGAAGACGTTCGCGATCGCCGTGTTTCTCGGCCTGGCCTTCAGCCTCGCCTTGATCTACATCCTCGACCTGCTCGACGATCGCTTCCGCTCGCCGGAGGAGATGCAGATCCAGTTGGGCGTGCCCGTCCTGGCAATGATCCGCAAGCTGGAACCGCTCGACCAGGTCGGCCCCGGTGGGATTCATGTCAACGTCGCCCCCAGCGGCGTCGAGGCCGAGTCGTTCCGCACCCTCCGCACCGCCCTGGCCTTCACCGACGGCGGCGCCAGCCGCCTGGTCGTGACCAGCACCGAGCCCGGCGACGGCAAGACGACGATCACCGTCAACCTGGGGACGGCGATCGCGCAATCGGGCAAACGGACCCTGCTGATCGATGCGGACATGCGGCGGCCCGGACTGACGCCGTTGGTCAATCTCCGCGGCCAGCGAGGGCTGTCGACCCTGCTCCGCGACACCGCGCCGATTGCCGATTCCGCGCTGCGCAACCTGGCCGCCGGCTTCCTGCCGAACCTCGACGTGATCCCCTCCGGGCCGCGGCCGGTCAATCCCATGGAACTGCTGGCCAGCGACCGTTTCTCCGAGCTGCTGGCCTGGGCCGAGACGGTTTACGACCAGATTCTCATCGACAGTCCACCCGTTCTGGCGGTCAGCGACTCGGCGATTATCGGCCGCCTGGTCGACGGTGTCGTGCTCACCCTCCGCCCGGAGAAGAACCGTCGGAGGCTCGTCGTTCGCGCCGTGGAGAGCTTCCCGCCCTTGGGCGTGAATGTCCTGGGCCTGGTGATCAACCATGTCGACGCCGAGAAGAACCAGGACTACTACGGTTACGGCTACGGCTACGGATATGGCTATTCCTACGACGAACAAGAGGACGCGGAGTTGAGCGACTCGCGAGCGCCCGAGCGCCGCCCGCGAAAGGTCCGCCGGGAGGCCGCTTGACGGAAGGCCGCCCCAGACAAGGCCGTGCAAGGAAGGCCCCTTCGATGCCCCTGACAGACTCTCGCTTCCCCGAGGCCGGCGGACCGCGCCGGCGATCCCATCCCCACCCCGACCTGAGCCTCGCCCTGGCGGACGCCGGGATCGTGGCGGCCCTGGTGGCTGTTCCCTTCTTCATGGGCGGGCGGACGGCGATCGGCCAATTGGCTTTCACCGGCGCGGCCTTCTGGACGGCCGCCTGGTGGACGATCCACCAGGCCGTCGGAGGCGGCGATCGCAAGTGGACCCCCTGCGCCGCCCTCTGGCTTGCGGTGCTGGGAATCGGCCTGGTCGGGCTTCAGTTGATCCCCCTTCCCGCAGCGCTTCTCGGGGCGTTGTCGCCTCGGATTCAGGAGACGCTGCCCCTCTGGGCGCCCGGTTCCGCCGAGCAGCCCTCGCTGGGCGTCTGGCGGACGCTCTCCCTGACGCCCGGCGCCACGCGTCAGAGCCTCGTTCTGCTTGTCGCCGGCGGGCTCCTGTTCGCCGCGGCCGTCCAGCGGATTCGCACGCTCGCCGACGTGGAACGGATGATCCGCCTGCTGGCGCTCTCCGTCGCCGCGATGGCCGCGTTCGGCATGGCGCAGTTCTTGACAAGCAACGGGAAGTTCTTCTGGTTCTACGAGCACGCGTTCAGCAAGACCGGCGACTGCGTGAAGGGCGCTTTCACGAACCGCAACCATTTTGCCCATTTCCTTGCGTTGGGATTCGGTGGACTGCTCTGGTGGGCTGCGCACGGCCGCTTTGAGTCTTCGGGCCGCGGGTTGCAGGTCTCGGCCTTCGGCCGATCGCGGCCGAGTCTCTCGCTCCACACCGCCCTCAAGACGCTGCTCGTTCCCGTCTGCGCGCTGGCCGCGCTGATGTCGTTCTCGCGCGGCGGGGCGATCGCGCTGGTTGTCAGCGGCACGGCCGGATTGGCCCTGCTGTTCAAGGCCGGCCGGCTCAGCGCCCGATCCCTGGTTCTGCTCGCCGGATCGGGGCTGGTCGTCTGCGTGGGCCTGGCGATTCATGGCTACGACACTCTGTCGACTCGTTTCGAGAACACACAGACCTTGGACTCGTTCGCCGGGCGGAACAGCCTCTGGGCCGCCAACACGGCCGGTTTTGCCGACCACTGGCTGACTGGAACCGGCTTGTCGAGCCACCGCTTCGTCTACCCGATGTACCTGACGCCCGCCGCGGGCCTTCAGGGGCACGTCTACACGCACGCCGAGAACGGGTACGTCCAACTCGCGCTGGAGACGGGCATCGCCGGGCTCCTGCTGGCGCTGGCGGCCCTTGGCCTGTATTTCTACTGGTGCGCTGCGGCGCTCGGCGGGGGGGCCGATTCCCGCGCCGTGATGTGCTTCGTCGCCGTGTTCCCTCCGCTGATCGCCAGCGCCGTTCATGCGGCGGTCGATTTCGTCTGGTACGTCCCGGCTTGCATGGGCGTGCTGGTCGTCACGGCGGCCTGCGCATTCCGACTCTACGGTCTGGCGCGCGAGGAGCCCCCGGCAGCCTCGCGGGCGATGCCCCGGCTGGTCTGGGCGGGTGCGGCGGCGGTGCTCGTCGCCGGCGCGGCCTGCGCCTTGCCCGGGCTCTGGCAGGGATTGCGCGGCGAGACCGCCTGGAATCGGTATTTGGCGGTCGCCCGGCAGCTGGCCGCCCTCGACGGCGACGACGCGTATGAAGACGCCTGGGTTCGCTCGGAACCGAGAAGGCAGATTCTCTCCGCCCTGGAAGACACGCTGGCCGAGGTGCTCAAGCATCAGCCCCAGTCGGCGCTCGCCCACGCCCGGAAGGCCGGCGTCCATCTCGACCTGTTCAACGAACACCAACGGCACGCGGAGAACGCGTTCGATCTCCGCCAGATCCGCGAGACGGTGTTAGCCAATTTCCCTTCGCCCGAGGCGGCGCGGGAGTGGCTGGGGCAGGCCATCGGCGAGCACCGCCGCCACCTCGATTTCGCCCTCCGGCACGCCCATCGCGCGGTTGCCCTCGGCCCGCTCCAGGGCGATGCCTACGTGCTGCTGGCGCAACTTTCGTTTCTGGAACCGGCGGGCGCCCCGGGCAAGTCCGCCTATATCCACCAGGCCTACCGCGTGCGCCCCTACGACGGCGCGGTGCTGTTTGCCATCGGCGAAGAGGCGGGGTTGGCCAACCGCCCGGATCTGGCGCTCGAATACTGGAAACGCTCCTTCCGCTGCGGACCGCGGCACCAGCAGCGGCTATTCGAGGTGCTTGCCGGGCATCTGCCGGCCCGAGCATTCCTCGAATCGTTCCAGCCGGAGGCCGAGGCGATGTCGCTGATGGTCCGCCACTACCAGCGGCCGGAACTGGCCGGCGAGTTGCCGGACGTGCTCGCCGCGCACGCCGCCGCCTGCCAGGCGAAGGCCCGGACGCTAGCCGGCCCGGAGGCCGCCGTGTATTGGACCCGAGCCGCCAGCTCGCATCAGAAGCTGAACGATCCGGCCCAGCAGCTATTCTGCCTGGAAAACGCCGTGGCGGCCAATTCAACCGATTTCGGCGCGCGGCTCGCGCTGGGCAATTGTTACCTGGCCCTCGGCGAATACGCCGATGCCGAATCGCAACTCCGCTGGTGCGCGATGCGCAAGAGCGACCACCCGCGAGTCCGCGGCCTGCTCGAAAAGGCCGTCAAGCTCCGCCTCTCGGAAGCCGGCCCGCCGCGCGCCGCTCAGACCGAGAGGTTCCTCAGCGGCGACCGCCGCCGCGCGACGAATCGCCGGTAGTCTTCCGGCGTGTCGATTCCGAAGGTCGGTTCGTCGACCACGCCAACCAGGATCGTGTAGCCGGCGGCAAGCACCCGGAGCTGCTCGAGCGACTCGGTTCGTTCCAGTGCCGCCGGCGGCATCTCCGCCAGCTTGAGCAGGAACTCCCGCCGGTACGCATACAGGCCGATATGCTGGTGAAACAGCGGGGGATCGGCCTTCAACAACTGGTCATCCCAGCGGCGCGGGCAAGGGATTGGGCTGCGGCTGAAGTACATCGCCCGGCGGCTGGAATCGAAGACGACCTTCACGCAGGCAGGATCCAGAAGCTGCTCGCGGGAGCGGATCGGTGTGGCGAGTGTCGCCATCACCGCGGCGGGCTGTTCTTCCAGCAGGCGGATCACCAGGTCGATCGATTCGCCGGCCAGTTCCGGCTCATCCCCCTGCAAGTTGACGATGATTGCGGTGCCCTCCATCTGGCGGGCGACTTCCGCGACGCGGTCCGTGCCGCTCGGGGCGTTCGGATCGGTCATCACGGCATGGCCGCCGAACCCGCTGACCGCTTCGTAGATGTCCGGATGGTCGCAGGCCACGCAGACGCCGCCGGGCCGCCGCGCGCGCTGGGCCGCGCGGTAGGTGTGCTCGATCAGCGTCTGGCCCGTCTCGGCCAGGAGGAGTTTGCGGGGCAGGCGCGTGGAGGCAAGCCGCGCGGGAATGATGATCTGGCTGGTTGCGTGAACCCGGAGCCTGGCAGCGGTGTGGGGCATTGCCTGCGGTTCTCCAAGACCTGAACGAATGCAAACGGGGAACGCCGGGGCGAGGGGGACCCGCACGTCTTCGCGGCGGCGGCCGACTCGCCGGAACGCCCTCAATTCTTAGCGAATTCAACGATTCTGGGCCAGAGCGGTTTGGGGCCCAGCCTCTTTCGGCGGTTATGCAAGGAACAAACCCAGGGCGACCAGCAGCGGCGTGCCGAGGTTGATCGCCACGTTCATCACCATGGCGGGCTTCAGCCGGGCCAGATCATCGGCATGGCGGTAGGCGCCGATTGCCGCCGGCACGGCCAGCGCCAGGGTCGCCAACCCGATCAGGCTCGCCGCCGGCAGCAGCCCCAGCAACACGCCCGCAACAATCGACAGATAAGCGCACAGCAGGAAGGCAGCATAGACGAGGCTGCTCGCGCGCCGCCCGGCCACGATCGGCAGGTGCCGCCGCCCGACGGAGCGATCGGCCTCGACGTCGGGAAATTGGTTCAGCAGCAACAGGTTGTTGACCAGAAAGAAAGGGACGAGCGAGGCCACCAGGGCGGTCCAGGAGTATCTGCCGGCGAGCGCGAAATCCGTGCCCATGACCATCAGGGGGCCAAAACCGATTCCCGGGGCAACCAGGCACAGGATCGGCCGCCGCGTCAACCAGGGGGTGTACGCCGCCACGACGGCCAGTCCGAGGATTCCCAGCGGGAGGATCGACAATCCCCAACGCCGGAGGAAATACAGACCCACCAGCGCGACGAGCGCCGCTGCGCCGACGCCAGTCATCAGAGTCCGGGTCGCCAATTCGGGCCTTTCGGGCAGCGTGCCGCTCCCGCCGCTGAAGGCGGTCCGCTGCGTGCGGTAGTCCAGGCCCGTGCGAAAATCGGAGTACTCATTCAAGGCGTTGACGGCGATGTGGGCACAAACGCCGCCCGCCAGCGCCAGCAGAAAGTGCCAGGGGCTGACCGCGCCGGTTGACCAACTGGCCGCCGCCGTTCCGAGCAGAACGCAGGCCGGCGTCAGCAACAGGAAAGAAACCCGCATGGGGCCCAGAAAGTTCTTGAGATTGTGCATGGTTAAGAGCAGAAGCCGTTTGCGCTGCGGAGAGCGGAAACCTGATTGCTGATTGCTGACTGCTGACTGCTGGTGGCTGATGGCTTTCAGTTTCCGTTATAATGGATTCCACGCCATCGGAGGACCCGCCCCATGAAGAGCCCGTTTCCAGGCATGGACCCCTACCTCGAACCCCACTGGCCGGGGCTGCACACGCAGTTTGTGGCGCTGGCGACCACCGAGTTGAATCGGCTCTTGCCCGACGATCTGGTGGCGCGCCCTGAGGAACGCTTGGCGATCGAGAACAGCGACGAGGCAGCCCGGACGGTGGTTGCGGACGTGACGGTCAGCCAACCGGATGCCTCGGATATCGCCGAAGGGGGCTTGGCGATTTCGGCGCCGTTCAAGCTGATGATAGACTTGGAGCCGTTGACCGAGCGGTTCATCCGGATTCTCCGCGCGGACGACGGCCGACTGATCACGGTCATCGAGCTGATCAGCCCGGCGAACAAGATCGGCGCGGGGTTGGAGCATTATCTCCAAAAGCGCAGTGAACTGCTCCGGGGCGGAGTGCACGTCGTTGAAATCGACCTGGTTCGCCGCGGAGACTGGCGCGGGCTGCTGCGGCCGCATGTCTGCCCTCTGGAGGCGATCTCGCCCTATCGCGTTACGATCCGCGTGGGTGGTCGGCAGACGGCGTACTTGTACCCGATCTCAATCCGAGAACCGCTGCCAGGCATCTCGATCCCGCTGCGGCCCGGAGACAAAGAATTGAAGCTGGCTCTCCAGCCGCTTCTCGATGAAGCGTACGAGGGGGGGCGCTATGGCCGCACGCTGGACTACCGGCAGGCGCCCAACCCACCGCTGGAAGGCGACGACCGGGCGTGGGCAGAGACGCTGATCGGGAGCAGGGGGGCAGGGCGGTAGCCGTGGGCATGTGCATTGGGCGGGCTACCGTGGTAGAATCCCCTTGCTGTTTCGATCACCCGTCAAGCCACCCACCCCGAGCAAGGCGACAGCCATGAAACGAATCCTCCTGGTTCTTGCCACGATTTGCATCTTCTCGCTGGCCGCGCACGCTGAAGATGCCCGCCTCCAACCTCCCAAGGACTTGAACGGTTACTTCCCGTTCAATCCGCCCTCCTCGTTGAGTGATTGGGAAGCCCGGAAGGAATATGTGCGGCGGCAGATTCTGGTCGCGGCGGGGCTGTGGCCGATGCCGACGAAGACGCCGCTCAATGCAGTGATCCACGGCAAGATCGACCGGGGAGAGTACACGGTGGAGAAGGTTTATTTCGAAAGCCTCCCCGGCTTCTTCGTGACGGGCAACCTCTATCGGCCGAAGAACCTCAAGGGCAAGGCGCCGGGCGTGATGTGCGCGCACGGGCACCGGCAGGACGCGCGGCTGCACCTGGCCAGCGAAGAGTCGGTGCGGCGCGAGATCGCCGCCGGGGCGGAGCGCTTCGAGAGCGGCGGCCGCAGCACCTACCAGGCTCTCTGCGTGCAGCTTGCGCGGATGGGCTGCGTCGTCTGGCAGTGGGACATGCTCAGCGATTCGGATTCGATCCAGTTGCCCCGCGAGGTCGTGCACACGTTCGCCAAGCAGCGGCCGGAGATGAACACGGTGGAGAACTGGGGGCTCTACAGCCCACAGGCGGAAGCCCACGCGCAGAACATCATGGGTCTGCAAACCTGGAATTCGGTGCGGGGGCTGGATTTTCTGCTCAGCCTGCCCGAGGTCGACCCGCAGCGAACCGCGATCACCGGCGCCAGCGGCGGCGGCACGCAAACGATGCTGGCGGCGGCGATCGACGAACGCATCCAGCTCTCCTTCCCCGTGGTGATGGTCAGCACGGCAATGCAGGGCGGCTGCACGTGCGAGAACGCCTCGCTGCTGCGCGTCAACACGGGCAACGTCGAGTTCGCCGCTCTCTTCGCGCCCAAGCCGCAGGGGATGAACTCGGCCGACGACTGGACCAAGGAGATGGCCACGAAGGGATTTCCCGAATTGCAGCAGCTCTACGCGGCCTACAGCGCCAAGGACAAGGTGTTTCTCCAGCGCGGCGAACATTTTCCGCACAACTACAACGCCGTCACCCGATCCGCCTTCTACACGTTCCTCAACAAGCACTTCAAGCTCGGCCACCGATCGCCGGTCATCGAACGCGATTTCGAGCCGCTCTCGCGCGAGCAGTTGACCGTCTGGAACGAGGAGCACCCCGCGCCGAAGGCCGCCGACCCGGATTTCGAACGCAAGCTGCTCAAGTGGCTCAGCGACGACGCGGACAAGCAGCTCCGCGCCGCCGCCGCGACGCCCGACGGCTTGCGCGCCCAGATCGGCGGGGCCGTTGAAGTGCTGATCGGCCGCCAATTCGCCGCTGCGGGCCAGCTCGAGTGGGTCCTCGAGGAGAAGCAGGATCGCGGCGGTTTTGTCGAGATGCTCGGAACGCTGCTCAACACAACCTACCAAGAGGAAGTCGATCTCACTTGGCTCCAGCCCAAGGATTGGAGCGGGCGGGCCATTGTCTGGCTCGACGACAACGGCGCCGCGGCGCTCCGCGAACCCGGCGGGAGCATCAAGCCAGCCGTGATGAAGCTCGTGGCGGGCGGCGTGGCGGTTCTCGGCGCCGATCTGCTCTTTCAAGGCGGCGAACCCGTGCGGCAGACGCGGGTGGTCGCCAACCCGCGCGAGTTCGCCGGCTACACGTTCGGCTACAACCACGCGCTGTTCGCCCAGCGCGCCCACGACGTGCTCTCGATCGTCGGTCTCCTCCGCAAGGGAGCGGCGGGCGCGCCGCCGCGCGCGAAATCGGTTGCCGTTGCCGGCTGGGGCAGCGCCGGGCCGATCGCCGTCGCCGCCCGCGCCGTGGCCGGACAGGCCATCGACCGGGCCGCCATCGACAGCGGCGGCTTTCGCTTCGGCAAGCTGCTCGATTACCGCGATCCGATGTTCCTTCCCGGCGGGGCGAAGTATCTCGATCTGCCGGGGATGATCGCGCTCGGCGCCCCCGGCGACCTCTGGCTTGCCGGCGAGGGCGATGAGCCGGAAATCGTTGCCGCGGCCTATCGTGCTCACGCGAAGATCGAGAACCTCACCACCTTTACCGGCGACGCCGGCCAGCAGGAAGCCGCGGCCGTCGCCTGGCTGCTGAAGTAGAGGATTTTCAATGCGATTGGGGCCATCCCCCCCTTGCGCGGCCAAGGCGATTGACGCGTGGCCAAACCCAGCGAGACGCCGTGAGAAACGAGGTAATTCCCGCCAACGATCAGCAGGAGCGCGGTCATGCCTGACAATCTCTGTTCGTCCAATCCGCGCCGCGTTTCGCGGCGTTCGCTCCTCCGGGCCGCGGCCTCGGCCGCGGTGGGAGCCCGTGCGATCGGGATGCCGAGCGCCTTCGGCGCGCCGCTCGTCCTCGCGGCCAAGAACAAGCCGCCGCCGGCCAGGCCGAGGCCGGACCTGGTCGACAAGCAGTCGCCTCCGGGCATCGAGGTGATCCAATTGACCACCGAGACCGGCGTGGGATCGTCGCACCTGTACATGGAGGCCCAGGTGTTCGCGCCCGACGGCAAACGCTTCCTGCTGCACCGGGCGGCCACCGCCCACGGCGGCAGCCGGTCGGATCCGGAGCATCAATACCTGCGGTGCGACCTGGATGACGATTGTTCGCTCCACCCGATCACCGAGGAGACGGGCGCCATCGCGCCGAGCGTCTCGCCCGACGGGAAGTTCGTCTATTACTTCGTCGACGAGACCCGGCCGGGCGGCGGGCGGTTCTTCCTCAAGCGGGTGCATCTCGATGGCACGGACCGCCAAACCCTGCTGGTCGTCGACGGCCCGCTGCCGGGCACGAACTTCCGGGCCAGCAAGCTCTATGTGCTGTCGACGATCTCTTCCGACGGCAATCGCTTGGCCGTCTCGGCCTTCCTGGGCGACGGCAACACGCCCAACGCGCCGTTTGGACTGCTCGTCTTCGACCTCGTGCGGCCGAGCGTGCGGCTCGTGCTGCACGGACCGACGTGGTGCAACGTCCACGGCCAGTACTGCCGGTCGCTGGATGCCGAAGCGAGCCGCGACATTCTCATCCAGGAGAATCACGAATGCGAAATCGACGAGCGCGGCGGGATCAAGAAGCTCGTCGGTGGGCAAGGGGCGGACATACACGTGATCCGCGACGACGGAACGCAGTTCCGCAACCTGCCCTGGGGCCGCGACGGAAACGAGTTCTGCCAGGGCCATCAGTGCTGGCGGGGGCAGACGACGTGGGCGATTACGAGCACCGGCACGCGGAAACCGCCGGAGGCCCAGTTGATCGAAGGGCGCGCCGCCCAGCACGCCGGGCACGTGGGCATCGCCACGCCCGGCGGTCTGCGCAACGACTTGAGCCGTGACTTCACCAACCCCAAGTTCTATCACTTTGCGACCGACCTGGCGGGAAGGCGGCTGATCAGCGACGCGGGGCCCCTGGGCGTGGAGGCGAAGATCTTCACGGCCGAGTTCGGCGAGCCCGGAAAAGACCCTCTGGCCGCGTGGCGCTACTTGCTCCGTCCGCGTTCGACGTGCAAGAAAGAATCCCACATCCACCCGTTCCTCTCGCCCGACGGCAAGCGGGCGTTTTTCAACTCGGACGAGTCCGGCCGATTGCAGGCGTACATGGTCCGCGGCCTGTAGGCGGCGGGCCGTGCCGCGGTTTCGCCGCCGGCCGGAACTGGAAACGTCGGTGCCCGAATATTGGCCAACGCCACCCCATAGAGCGCTCCCGGAGGTCTCATGAAGACGTGGATCACCCTGGCGGCCCTCCTCTGCGGCTTCTCTGCTCCGGTGGCTGCGGCTAGCGCCGGCGGCCAATCACAAAGTCCCAACCTGCTCGTTTTTCTGGCCGACGACGCCGGCTGGGGCGATTATGGCCACTCCGGCAACACCCTGGTCCGGATGCCGAACATCGACTCCATTGCTCGAGCCGGGGTCTCGTTGGAACGGTTCTACGTCTGCCCGGTCTGCTCGCCGACGCGGGCGGAGTTCCTCACGGGGCGTTACCATCCGCGGGGCGGCGTTTACGGCACGTCGCTCGGCCAGGAGCGGCTCGACCTCGATGAAAGCACGATCGCCGAGGCGTTCCAAGCCGCCGGGTATGCGACCGGCGCGTTCGGCAAATGGCACAACGGCAGCCAGTGGCCCTATCATCCCGTGGCCCGCGGATTCGACGAATACTTTGGCCACACGGCCGGCCACTGGGGCGAGTACTTCGACGCGCCGCTGGAGGACAGCCGCGGGCGCCTCGTGCGCACGCAAGGCTACATTGTGGACGTCTGCACCGACCGTGCCCTGGCGTTCATCGAGAAGAACAAGGGCCGCCCCTTCTTCTGCTACGTGCCGTTCACCACGCCGCATTCCCCCTGGGCCGTGCCTGACAAATACTGGCGGCGTCTGAAGGACGCGCCGGTCATGCAGCGCGCCACGCTGCCGGAGCAGGAAGATCTCGACCAGACCCGCTGTGCGCTGGCGATGCTGGAGAACCAGGACTGGAACGTCGGCCGGGCGCTGACAAAGCTGCGAGAGTTGGGGCTTGAAGACAACACGATCGTCGTTTATTTTTCCGACAACGGACCGAATAGCTGGCGCTACAACGGCGGCATGAAGGGTCGCAAGGGGAGCACCGACGAGGGAGGGATTCGCTCGGTGTGCTATATCCGCTGGCCAGCCAGCTTGCCCGCCGGTCAGAAAGTCACCCAGATCAGCGCGGCAATTGACCTGCTGCCTACACTGACGAGTCTGGCGGGCATTCCGCGCGCCGGCGACAAGCCGCTCGATGGCCGCGACCTGGCGCCGCTGCTTCGCAACCGGGATGCCGATTGGCACGACCGGATGATCTTCTCCGTCTGGAACAAGAGAATCAGCGTCCGCACACAGACCCACCGGCTCGACCAGGCGGGCCGGCTTTTCGACATGGCCGCTGATCCCGGCCAGAAGTCGCCGATCAACGATCGGCAGCCCGAACTGGCCGCCAGGCTCGCCGCGGCGGCCGAGGCTTGGCGCGAGGAGATGTTTGGCGCGGCGGCCGCGGCCGGCACCAAATCGGGGGTCAAACGCGCCGGCGGCAACGGCGTCGACCCGTGTCCGATCCCCGTTGGCTACTTGGAGTTTCCGATCACCATCCTTCCCGCCCGCGACGGCGAGCCGCGCGGTGGCTTAAAACGCAGCAGCGGCGCCCCGAACTGCTCCTATTTCGTCAACTGGACGAGCCGCGACGACAGGATGGAATGGCTGCTCGACGTCCACGTCGCGGGCCGCTACCACGTTGCGATCGACTACACCTGCCCGCTCGCCGATGCCGGCTCGACGATCGAACTGGAGTTCAAGGGCAGCCGGCTTAGGGGCAAGGTCGAACCGGGCTGGGATCCGCCCCTGTACACCAACCAGGACACGCTCCCGCGGCCGCCCGCCGAAAGCCAGATGAAGGAGTTTCACACGCTGAAGCTCGGCGAAATCCAACTCGAATCCGGCCAAGGGCCGCTCACCCTGCACGCGATCGACATCCCCGGCAAATCGGTCATGGATGTCCGCCGCGTGTCGCTGACGCTGCTCCGCTGACTCGGCGCCCGGAGTCCCTTGAACGTCCATCAGTAGGAGGTTCCTGACCATGAAGACGTTCTTTTCGATCGGGCTTTGCCTCGTTGTTCCAGCGGCCGCGTTTGCCGCCGGCGCGAAGGTTCCCAACCTCGTGCTGATCATCTCCGACGACCACGCCTGGACCGACTACGGCTTCATGGGACATGCGGATATCGAGACGCCAAGGCTCGACCGGCTGGCGGCGCAAAGCGCGGTGTTTACGCGCGGATACGTGCCGACGGCGCTCTGCCGTCCCGCGTTGGCCACGCTGGCCAGCGGGCTGTACGCCCACCAGCACCGGATCAGCGGCAACGATCCGGCGCAGCTTCCTTCGATGGCCGGCGCCCGGGGCACGAAGCAAGGGCGCGCGGCGGCCGCATACGCCGCGCTCCGCGAGAAGCTGATCGCGCAACTTGACAGGCGCCCGACGGTCGCCGGGCTGCTCGGCCGGCAGGGTTACCTCAGCCACCAGTCGGGCAAGTGGTGGGAGGGGAGTTACCGGCGGGGCGGATTCACCCACGGCATGACGCGCGGCTTTCCGGAGCCCGGCGGCCGCCATGGAGACGACGGTTTGAAGATCGGCCGCGAAGGGATGGCGCCGGTTTTCGCGTTCATTGACCAGGCGGTCGGGGAGGGCAAACCATTCTTCGTCTGGTACGCGCCGTTCATGCCCCACGCGCCGCACACTCCGCCGGAGGACCTCTTTCAGAAATACAAGGCCAAGGGGGTCGAGTCGGATTTCGTCGCCCGTTACTACGCGATGGTCGAGTGGTTCGACGGCACGTGCGGCCAATTGCTCGACCATCTCGAAGCCAAGGGCGTGGCGCAAGACACGTTGATTGTCTACCTGGCCGACAATGGCTGGATCCAGCAGCCGGACGGCCCGGGGTTCGCTCCGCGCTCCAAGCAGACGGCCAACGAGGGGGGCGTGCGCCAGCCCACGATGTTCTGCTGGCCCGGCGTGATCCAACCCGGCCGGCGCGGCGGCGAGCTCTGCTCGAGTGTCGATATCCTGCCGACGCTGCTGGCGGCCGCCGGCGCGGCGATCCCGGAGGACCTGCCCGGCTACAACCTGCTGCCGATCCTGAAATCCGGCCGGCCGACGCCGCGGCAGGCAGTCTTCGGCGAGACGTTTGCGCACGACGTGGCGGATATCGAGCGGCCCGAGGAGAGTCTCCTCTACCGCTGGGTCGTCGAGGGGAAATGGAAGCTGCTCTTGACCTACGACGGCAAGGTCGGACGCCATGGGCGGCATCATCCACGCAGGGAAAAGCGGCCGCAGTTGTTCGATCTCCTCGCCGATCCGCATGAAGACCGGAATCTCGCCGCCGAGCATCCCCAGGTGGTCGCCCGGCTGGCCGCCAAGCTGCAAGACTGGTGGCCGGTTACCGAGCGGCAGGTTCTCACCGCGTGGAGCGAGTGATCCTGTCCGCCGGCAGTTCGAGCGGGCGATCGAAGCCCCGCCGGCCCCCAAGAAGCAAAGAAAGCAGCAACCCGTTCCCGAGCCGCGCATCAACCGGTGGAAGACCCATGAATCGCCTCATCCTTGCCACGCTGCTGTTTGTCGCGTTGCTGGCCGCCGCGCACGCGGCGCCGGTCAAGCCGCCGCGGCCGAACGTTCTGTTCATCGCGATCGATGATCAGAACGACTGGATCGGCCACCTCGGCGGCCATCCGCTTGCGAAGACGCCGCACATCGACCGCCTGGCGGCGCGCGGCACGACGTTTCTCAACGCGCACGTCAACGCGCCGCTCTGCAATCCCTCCCGCACGAGCCTGATGCTCAGCCTCCGCCCGACGACCACGGGGGTCTACGGCCTCGCCCCGTGGTTCCGCGATCTTGCGCCGTGGAAAGACCGCGTGGCTCTCCCGCAGCACTTCAAAGCCCACGGCTACAGGACGTACACCTGCGGGAAGGTCTACCACGGCGGCGCCGGCGGCCCGGCGAGGCGGGCGGCGGAGTTCGACGTCTGGGGGCCGGCCGGCGGCATTGGCGTCAAACCGGAGCGGAAGCTCATCCCGCCGACGCCGATGGGCGATCACCCGCTGATGGACTGGGGCGTGTTCCCCCACCGTGACGAGGACAAGGGCGATTACCGGGTGGCGAGCTGGGCGATCGAACGACTCCGCCAGATGCCGGAAGACCGGCCGTTCTTCCTGGCTGCCGGATTCTTCTTGCCGCACGTGCCCTGCTACGCCACGCAGCGCTGGTTCGACCTCTATCCCGACGACGACAGCCTGCTGCCCCCGGTCAAGAAAGACGACCGTGGCGACACGCCGCGGTTCTCCTGGTACCTGCACTGGGAACTGCCCGAACCGCGCCTCTTGTGGGTCCGAGAAAACAACCAGTGGCGGAACCTCGTGCGCTGCTATCTCGCCTGCACGAGTTTCGTCGATGCCCAGATCGGCCGGATCCTCGCGGCGCTCGACGAGACGGGCCTGGCGGACAACACGGTCGTGGTCGTCTGGGGCGACCACGGCTGGCATTTGGGCGAAAAGGGGATTACCGGCAAGAACACGCTCTGGGAACGCAGCACCCGCGTGCCGCTGGTATTTGCCGGTCCCGGCGTGAAGTCCGGCGGGCGGTCGAACCAGCCCGCCGAGCTGTTGGACATCTATCCCACGCTCGTGGAGCTGTGCGGGCTGCCGCCGCGCGGCGACCTGGAGGGGCTGAGCCTCGTGCCGCAGCTCAAAGACCCCGGCGCGAAGCGCGAGCGTCCGGCGATCACCAGCCACAATCGGGGTAACCACGGCGTCCGCAGCGAGCGCTGGCGCTACATCCGCTATGCCGACGGCAGCGAGGAGCTCTACGATATGCAGAACGATCCGCGGGAGTGGACGAACCTCGCCGGGCGGCCGGAATTCAGCGCGGTCATCGCGGAGCACAAGAAGTGGTTGCCGGCGATCGACGTGCCGCCCGCCCCCGGCAGCGCGCACCGTGTTCTGACTTACGACGAGTCGACTGACGAAGCCGTCTGGGAGGGCAAGACCGTCCGGCGCAGCGACCCGATTCCGGAGTGAACCGGCTGGTCGGCCCGGCTGGTTCCGCAGCCGCTCGGCCGGAAATTCTCCGCCTGGCTGCCCGCGAACCGGACCGCAGCGCGCAACCGTAGCTGACGAATACCCAAGGACCACGCCATGAGGTTCCCTCTCAGCGTACTGCCTCTTCTGTGCGTCGTTTGCCTGCCGTGGCCGCAGGATGTGGGGGCGGCCGGGCGGCCGCCAAACGCCAGAAGCGGGGCACGACCGAAGATTCCCTGGATCGTCGAGACCGGCGACCGCGGCCATATCCCCGAGCCGCCGGGGATCGTGCCGCCGTTTACCGATGAAATATACGACTGGTTCGGCACACCCGCCTGGCATGAGCCGTGAACCCCGGCCAGAAAAATGACTGGAACACCATACCGCTACGAAGAAAGGCGCCCGATCATGAAGCTTTTCGGTTGGCTTGCTCTGTTCGCTTGTTTTCTGCCCATCGAAGCGGCACCCCTCTCCGCGGCCGAGGCAAGCCGCCCGAATGTCCTGTTCATCATCTCCGATGACTTGACGGCGACCGCCTTGTCCTGCTATGGCAACCCGATTTGCCAGACGCCGAATATCGATCGCCTGGCAGCGCAGGGGACGCGGTTCACGCGCGCCTTCTGCAACGCCACGTATTGCGGACCGTCGCGCGCGTCGTTCCTGTCCGGCTACTATCCCCATGCGACGGGCGTGCTCGGATACACCAGCCCGCGCCCCGCCATCGGCGACCGCGCGACCTGGCCCCAGCACTTCAAAAACGCCGGATACTATACCGCGCGAGTCAGCAAGATTTATCACATGGGCGTGCCGGGCGGCATCGAGTATGACGACGACGGGCTCGGTCAGAGAGGTGGAGACGGGGCGGACGATCCGGCATCGTGGACGGAGAAGTTCAACAGTCCCGGTCCGGAATGGAGAGCGGCTGGAAAGGGCGAGACACTGGAAGGCAACCCGGACGGCAAGAAACCGGTCATCGGCGGCAATACATTTGTTGTCGTCGAGGCCGAAGGCGACGACCTGGTTCACTCCGATGGCAAGACGGCCGCGAAAGCGGTGGAGCTGATCCAGAAGCACGCGCGCGAGCCGTTCTTTCTCGCCGTCGGCTTCGTCCGCCCGCACGTCCCGTTTGTCGCCCCCAAGAAGTACTTCGAGCCGTTCCTGCCCTATTCCAGGCTGCCGCTGCCGCCGAAAATTCCCGGCGATTGGGACGACATTCCCAAGGCCGGCATCAACTACAAGACCAGCGGGAACATGAAGATGGACATCCGCCGCCAGAAGAAAGCCGTCGGCGGCTATTACGCGTCCGTCGCTTACCTCGACGCCCAGGTGGGCCAGGTGCTCGACGCGCTGGAACAGTCCGGGGAGGCCGATAACACGATCGTGATTTTCACCAGCGACCACGGCTATCATCTGGGAGAACACGATTTCTGGGCCAAGGTCAGTTTGCGGGACGAATCCGCCATGGTGCCGCTGATCATCCGCGTTCCCGGAAAAAGACCCGCCGTCTGCCGTTCGCTTGTCGAACTGATCGATCTCTACCCCACCGTGGCAAACCTGTGCGGGCTGGAAGTTCCCAAGCGGCTGCAGGGGCAGGACATCAGCCCAGTCTTCGACGACCCGGCACATCGGGTGCGCGACACGGCGTTTTGTGTCGCCCCCATGCGTCGGGGCTTTCTCCTCAGGGACGACAAGTGGGCATATCTTCAGTATGAAGAAGACGCATCGAAAGGGATCGAACTGTTCGACATGGCCGCCGACCCGCACCAGTACACGAACCTGGCTGCCCGGCCCGAACAGGTCGGCGTCGTCGCCGAGTTCCAGGCGCGGCTGATTGAAAAGCTTCGCGCGGTCCGCAATCATGACCTTCAGCCCAACTGAGTCTCCAACTCCCTGTCCCTCGTACCAAACAGGAGCCTGATCCCATGCTGCCGGCAACCCGCGCCACCGTTCTGCTCTCGTTGGCTTTCTGCCTGCACGGTTTCACGCTTGCGGCGGAGACGCGTCCCAACCTTCTCTTGATTCTCGTCGACGACCAGTCCCCCTTCGATTTGAAGGTCTACGACCCGCAGTCGCCGCTGGAGACTCCCAACATTGACCGCCTGGCGGCCGAGGGGATGGTCTTCGACGGCGCCTACCACATGGGCTCGTTCAGCGGCGCGGTGTGCTCCCCCTCGCGGCACATGATCATGAGCGGGCGGACCGTCTGGCGCCTGCCGAACGCCCCCGCCGCGATCGAACGCGGGAAGTGCCCGGCGAATCTCGAGCAGCAGACGCTCCCGGCCGTCTTCAACCGTGCGGGCTACGCCACGATGCGGACCTGCAAGATCGGCAACAGCTACGAAGCGGCGAACAAGTTGTTCCAGGTCCGCCGCGACGCGACGAAGCGCGGCGGCGACGACCAGTCGGGCAGCGCCTGGCACGCCGAGCAGGTGCTCGACTACCTCGGCCAGCGCGAGGCCTCCGGCGACACGCGCCCGTTTCTCATCTACTTCGGATTCTCGCATCCCCACGACACCCGCGACGGCAAGCCCGAACTGCTTGCCAAGTACGGCGCCGTGAACCACGCCGATCCCGGCACGCCCCCCCCGGCGGACCCCAAGCAGCCGCCGCTGCCGCCGAACTACCTGCCGGGGCACCCCTTCGCGCACGGCCACGACAACGTCCGCGACGAGGTGGCCGTCAGCGGCGTATGGCAGCGGCGCGACGAGGCCACCATCCGCAACGAACTGGGACGCGAATTCGCCTGCTGCGAGAACATCGACATCCAGATCGGCCGCGTCCTCGAGCGACTCCGGGCAATCGGCCAGCTCGAGAACACCTACATTCTTTATACGGCCGACCATGGCATCGCCATCGGCCGCCACGGCCTCCAGGGAAAACAGAACCTCTACGAACACACCTGGCGCGTCCCGTTGATCGTCAAAGGCCCTGGGATCCGCCCCGGCGCCCGCGTGCAAGGCAACGTCTACTTGCTCGACATCCTCGCCACGGTCTGCGATCTTGCGGGCATCAAAGCGCCCGAAGCCAATGAAGGCATCAGTTTCAAACCGGTGCTCGAAGGCAGACAGCCGGCTGTTCGCGACGTCCTCTACGGCGTCTACAGTGGCGGCACGAAGCCGGGCACGCGGTCGGTCAGGAAGGGGGACTGGAAACTCATCCAATACGACGTGCACGACGGCCGGGTGCGCCGGCACCAACTTTTCAACCTCGCCGACAACCCCCACGAACTGCTTGCCGAGCATCATGATCCGCGGATTATCGCGCGGACCGGCGCCGCTCCCGCACGGCATCAGGTTGACCTTGCCGACGATCCGGCGCACGCCGCCAGGCTCAAGGAAATGCAGGACCTGCTGCTAGCCGAGATGTGCCGCCTGGAAGATCCCTGGCGCCTCTGGAACCAGCCTGGCGACGGCCTCTCCCCGTCGCCGGTCCCGCTTCCCCGGCAGCCGAAAACCAAGAAAGTCAAACCGCGCTGACCCTCAAGAACCTGCCCCCATCTCCGCATGAAAAAATGAGAGCACCGATCTTGACCAGCCTTTCTGTCCTCGCCCTGCTGGCGTGCCTTCATGGCGCTGCCGCTGCGGAAAAACCCAACTTCCTGCTGATCCTCGCCGACGATCATGGCTACGGCGATGTCTCGGCGTACCACGAGTCCGACGTGCGCACTCCCAACATTGACCGCATTGCGGCCGAGGGGATGCTGCTGACCACGATGCGGGCCAACTGCACCGTCTGCTCGCCGTCGCGCGCGGCATTGCTCACCGGGCGCTACGCCGACCGCGTCGGCGTGCCCGGCGTCATCCGCACCCACCCGGAAAACTCCTGGGGCTATTTCGACCCCCGCGTGCCGACCCTCGCCGGCGAGTTGAAAAAAGCGGGGTACCACACGGCCGTCGTGGGCAAATGGCATCTGGGGCTCGAGTCGCCAAACACGCCGAACGAGCGGGGATTCGATTTTTTCCACGGATTCCTCGGCGACATGATGGATAGCTACACCACGCACCTGCGCCACGGCAACAACTACATGCACCGCAACACGCAGGTGATCGCGCCGGAGGGACACGCCACCGATCTGTTCTCCGCTTGGGCCGCCGACTTCCTCCGCCGGCGCGCGGAGCACGAAGACCAGCCGTTCTTCCTCTACCTGGCCTACAACGCGCCGCATTTCCCCATCGAACCGCCGGCGGAGTGGCTTGCCAGGGTCGTCCAGCGCGCCCCGCGGATGGACGAGAAGCGGGCGAAAAACGTCGCCCTCGTTGAGCACCTCGACGACGGCATCGGCCGCGTCCTCGCCGCCCTTGCGGAGACCGGCCTGGACAAGAACACCCTGGTCGTTTTCACCGCCGACAACGGCGGCTCTCTGCCGCACGGTCAGAGCAACCAGCCCTGGCGCGACGGCAAGCAGAGCCATTACGACGGCGGCCTGCGGGTGCCGTTCATGGTGCGGTGGCCGGGCCATGTCCCGCCCGGGTCGAAGAGCGATTATGCGGGCCTGGTGTTCGACCTGTTTCCCACCTTCCTGGAAGCGGCCGGCGCCGAGCGCTCCGCTGAGTTGGACGCGGTGAGCCTGCTCCCCGTGCTTCAAGGCGGCGCCATCAACGCGCCGCGCGACCTTTACTTCGTCCGCCGCGAAGGCGGCCTCCGCTACGGGGGCAAAAGCTACGAGGCTTTGATCCGCGGCCAGTGGAAACTGCTCCAGAACGATCCCTACAGCCCGCTGGAACTCTACAACCTCAAGACCGATCCGGGGGAAAACGAGGACCTGGCTGGGACCCAGAAAAAGGTTCTTAATGACCTTGCCGCCGCGCTCCGCGCCCACATACAGCGCGGCGGTGCGACGCCTTGGCAGACGCCTGCCGGAGATGACTCCATGCCGCCAACGATCAAGGATCGCTGACGGGCCGTGAAACCGGCATCGGCGAGTTCCGCAGCCCGCCGCGCAGTTACTGAAGCTCCCCCCGTTGCTCCACGGCCTGGTAGAGTTCCTTGATCCTTTGAGCCTGGTCGCGCCGGCAGATCATGGTCACTCTCGGGGTGTGGACGACGACAAGGTCCTCGATGCCCACGGCCGCGACGAGGTGGCCCGGGTCTTCGCTCACCAGGAGGTTGTTGGCCGAGTCGAGGAGCACCGCCCGGCCGCCCCCTAACCGGTTTCCTTCCGCATCGGCCGCAAGGATTTCTCCGTAGGCGGTCCAGCTTCCCACGTCGAGCCATTGGAGCGGCATGGCGACCGTGGCCACGGCGACTGCCTCGTCGGCCGAGGCCGGCTCCATCACGGCAAAGTCCACGCTGATCTTTTCCAGCCGCGGATAGACCTGCTCCAGGACGTGTCGCCTCTCCGGCGTGGCCCAGGCGGCGGCGATCTGCATCAGGCCGGCGTGGACCTCGGGCTTATAGCGCTCGATGCAGTCGAGCAGCGTCGCCGCCCGCCAGACAAACATCCCGCTGTTCCATGCATAGCGCCCCGAGGCGACGTATTGCTCGGCCGTTCTGGCGTCCGGCTTCTCGACAAATCGTACGGCGCGGTAGGCCTGGTCGAAGCCTTCCAGCGGCCGGCCCAACTCCACGTATCCGAAGCCGGTGGCGGCATAGGCCGGCTCGATGCCGAACGTGACCAGCGTGTTGGGGTGCTTCTCGGCCAATTCGTATCCCACTTCCACGCGCCGCTGGAACTGCTCGACCGGTTCGATCAAGTGATCGGCCGTGAAGACGCCGATGATCGCATCAGCATCTTCGCGCATCGCCACGGCCGCGGGCAGGCCGACGGCGGCCAGCGTGTCGCGCCCTTCCGGTTCGCCGAGAATCCGCTCGTCGGCAAACTCGGGCAAGACGCGGCGAATCTGCCGGCGGTATTTCTCGCCCGTGCAGAGAATCTGCCGCTCCGGGGGGATGAAACCCTGGAGCCGATCGACGGCGATTTCCAGCAGGGATCGCCCGGAAAACAGCGGGATCAGTTGTTTGGGCAGGTCGGCTCGAGACATCGGCCAGAGACGCGTTCCCGACCCGCCGGCGATGATTGTTGCGTAGCGCATTGGCGAAACCGTGGGGGAAAGAGCGATCGGCGATCGGGCGGCGGGTGGACAGGTTCGACGTTTCGAGGCACCGGGACAAAAACCGGTTACTTGCCGTTGTTGGCGGACCAGTCGCGGCGCTGCCGCGAACTGGGGATGTTCATCGCCTTGCGGTATTTCGTCACCGTTCGCCGGGCCACGGTGATCCCGTGCTTGCCCAGTTCGGTCACCAACTGGTCGTCGCTCAAGGGGCGGCTTTTGTCCTCGCCATCGACAATCTCTTGGAGCTTCAACCGCACGGTGTCCCAGGCGACTTCCTCGCCGTCGGCGCTGACCGTCCCGCCGCAGAAGAAACGCTTGAGAGGGAAGATTCCCCGCGGGGTCTGGATCCACTTGTCGTCGACGGCCCGGCTGACGGTGGTTACGTGCACGCCCACCCGGTCGGCGATCTGCTGCATCTTGAGCGGCTCGATCGCCTCGGGGCCCTCGTCCAAAAACTCCGCCTGGTGATCCACGATCGCCTGGGCGACGCGAGTCAGCGTATTGCGGCGTTGCTCGATCGAATCGATCAGCCACTGGGCCGAATTGACCTTCCGCTTGATGTACTCGCGGGTCTCGGCGTTTGCCCCGGAGCGGAGCAGCTTGCGGTAATAGGGGCTGATGAACAGGGTGGGAGTCCGCCCGTCCTCCAACCGCACCTGGTAGCCGCCCCCCTCGCGCGGTTCCACGATCACATCCGGGGTGACGGTCGGCGCCACGCTTTCGCTGAATTCGGCCCCCGGCTTGGGATTCAGTCTCCGCAGTTCGGCGACGGCTTCTTGAATCGTCTCGATCGAGTAGCCGGTCTTCTTGGAGATCGCCGGGATGCGGTTCTGCTCCAGGTCTTCCAGGTGGTCGGAGATCAGGGTTCGGAGTTGCTCCAGGAATGGCGTTTTCGGCTTCAACTGGAGCAGCAGGCACTCGCGGAGATCCCTGGCGGCCACGCCCGGCGGATCAAGCCCCTGGACGACCGCGAGGGCCTGATAGATCAGTGCCCGATCGGCCTCGGTGCTGTCGGGGCCGAGCAGGTCTTCCGGACTGGTCTGCAAATAGCCGTTCGAATCGAGGTTGTAGATGATCCGGTCGGCCATGGCTCGGAGTTCGGCGGACAGCTCGAACCAGGTGAGTTGATCGTGAAGGTAGTCTTGGAGCGTCTGCGGCGGGGCGGCCATGTTCGCCATTGCGTCATGCTTCCGGTCGGCTTCCTCGGCAATCCGATTGCTCGACGGGCGCGAGTTCTCGAAATGGTCGGGCCATTCCTCGTCCATTCGGAGAAGCCGCTCGAAATCGTCCTCGCTCCCCCCCCCGTCGATCACCAACTCGCGTTCCTGATCCGATTTGGAGTCGGACAGTTCCCGGTCTTCGAGATCGTTGGGAAGGTCCGGATCCACCTCCTGCAATTCAAGAACGGGGTTCTCCTGAAGCTCCTGGTCGATACGCTCTTGCAGCGCCAGGATCGGCAGCTGGAGAATCTCCATCGACTGGATCATCCGCGGCGCCAGCACCTGCTTCTGGGCGAGTCGTAATTCTTGACCGAAAGAAAGTCGCATGTCGTCTTGAAAGTCAGTTCGTACTCGTCGGGGGAGGATCAGATCGCCGGCAGGGCCGCTCGCGAACGTTCCCGCGGCCGGGAGCGCGCTGGCCGCGGGTCCTCCATCCGACTCATAGCTCCTGGCGTCCCGAAATCGCGTCCGTCAATATCTCTTTGTTAGCAAATTCTAGCACACTTCCGGAAGTGATCCCCCTGGCGAGGCGTGTGATCCGCACCCCCGTGCCGCCGAGCAGGTTCGAAATGTAGAGCGATGTCCCGTCGCCCTCCACGGTGGGGTTCGTCGCCATGATCACCTCGCGGAAACTGCCTTCCCGTACCCGGTGAACCAGCGCCTCGATCGTCAGTTGCTCCGGCCCAATGCCGTCGAGCGGCGCGATCCGGCCGAGAAGAACATGGTACACCCCCCGATAGATGCCCGTCTGCTCCAAGGCGATCAAGTCCCTGGGCTGCTCGACCACGCAAAGCAGCGCCGGATCGCGAGACGTGTCTCGGCAAATTGTGCAGTTCTCCTCTTCTGCCAGGTTGAAACAGGTCTTGCAGTACCGGACATTCTGCTTAACCTTGCGAATTGCCTCGGCCAATGCCAGCGCTTCGGCCTCATGCTGCCGGAGGATGTGGTAGGCAAGCCGCTCGGCCGACTTCTTGCCGATGCCTGGCAACTTGGCCAGTTCCTCGATCAACCTGGCGACAGACTCGGTCAGTTCGGGCACTGGGGGCGCAGCCTTTCTCCCGGGTCAGGGGTCTTCCTGCGGCGTGTCCTGGCGATCGCTCTGGGGCTCCTCGGCAGCGCCGAAGAACTTCCCCATGGCTTGATCCAGACCTGGCAGCGAGATGCCGCCGGTCACGGATTTGATCGCCTCGGCGTGCAGTTGTTTGGCCTGGGCGACGGCCTGGTTGACCGCTCCGACGACAAGGTCCTCGATCAACTCCGTATCGCCATCGCTGAGCAGTTGCGGGTCGATCCGGCAGCGGAGGACTTCGACCAGTCCGTTGACCTCGATTTCCACCATTCCGCCGCCCGCCGAGCCGGTGACCCGCTGGCCTCGCAGTTCGTCGTTCAAGCTCTGCATCTTGGCCGACACCTGGTGGGCCTGCTTCAGCAACGACCCCAGGCCGGTGATCCCTTTAAACACGTTCAGTCCTCCTCCAAACGCCAATTCTCTCCGCCGCGCGTCGGTCTGCGTTTGAACCGGCCCGCGGCCCGCGTTCTCTCAATCGCCCGGTCTCTCCGCGACTTCGGTCGCGCATCTGGGAACGTCGCGACTGCCGCGGCTGGGCAGTCCGCGTTGCGCCCCGGCGCGGCGACGGCGAGCACACCGATTGCCCCGCCGCGGCTAAGGTTTGTCGGGCGGCTCGATGACTTCGGTTGGCGTGGCCCCGAACAGTTCGCCCGCGCGCCGAATCATAGGATGCTTTGCGACCTCCATCAAGCGCAGGTGCGGAGAAACAACCGCCGCGGGCGTCTTCTTCTCCTCCGCCTCCGCTGCGGCCTCGGCCACGACGAAGTCGAGGCGGACGGGCCCGCCGCAGACCGAGGACAGGGCCTTCTCGAATTCCGCCAGGTTCGGCGGCTGCTCGCAGATCGATTTGGCGAAGCTGTCGCCGGCCCGGAAATGGACGCTCAGGCGATCCGCTGCGACCGCGCAGACACGGTCGAATCGCCTGGCCTGATCGGCGGCCATGCCGTCGATCTTGGCGACCGCCTGGCTCCAGATCTCCGTGGCGTTGTTCTCGCTGAGCTCGATCCGGGCCGCCGGGGCGGGCGTGGCCGTGGCCGGTTCGTCCACCGCGGCGGGGGCGGCGGGCGGCGGGCTGGGCGCCTGCCCGGTCGCCGGCAACGACGCCCGCGACGTCGCGCCACCTTGTCGTCCGCCGGTCGGCATCGAGCGGCCTGGCGGCGACCCCGCGGCGGGAATCGGCCGGGCCGGATTTGAAGGGCGATTTGCCGAGCCGCCCGGCGCGCCACTGCGGAGGCCCTCGATCAGCACGGCCAGATCGTCGAGATCGTCAAGCAGGCAGATGCGTACTACGGCCAGCTCGGCAAGAATGCGGCCCTGGGTGCTGTAGCGGAGGCGAGCCAGCGTCTGGTCGAGAATCTGCATCGCCGCCAGAAGCGTGTGCAGTCCGAGACGGCGGCCCACGTCGGCAACTTCGTCGCGCCGCCCCGCCGCGGCGTATAACAGGATTTCGGCGGGGCATCCCGCCGCCGAGGCCAGCGCGTCGCGCAGAAAACAAAACAGCTGTTCGAGCAGCAGGGCGGAATCCACGCACTCCCGGGCGGCCGCATCCAACTCCGCCAGGGCCCCCGCCGGATTGCGCTCGACCAGGCAAGCCACCAGTTGGTGAAGCCGCTCTTCGCCCGCTGTCCCAAGCATCGCGTGGACATCGGCCGCCGTGACCTTCTCCGGGGCAAACGAGAGAAGCTGTTCGAGCAGCGACTGGGCGTCGCGCATCGAGCCGGCGGCCCGGCGGGCGAGCAGATCGAGGGCCTCCCCATCGGTCGCGACACCTTCCGCATCGGCAATCTGGGCAAGCCGGGTGCGGATCGAGGCCGTTTGAATCCCCGCGAAATCGAAACGCTGGCAGCGCGAGAGGATCGTAATCGGAATCTTCGACGGCTCGGTCGTGCAGAAGAAGAACTTCACGTGCTCGGGCGGTTCCTCCAGCGTCTTGAGCAGGGCATTGAACGCTTCCCGCGTCAGCATGTGGACTTCGTCGATGATATAGATCTTGAACCGCGTGCGGCTCGGCCGGACGTTGACGTTCTGCCTGAGCTGGCGGATCTCGTCGATGCCGCGATTGCTGGCGCCGTCGATCTCCAGAACGTCGATGTCGTCGCCGCTGCTGATGCTCTGGCAGATGTCGCACTTGTTGCAGGGGACCGGCGCCGGCCCGTTCGTGCAGTTCAACGCCTTGGCGTAGATTCGCGCCGCCGAGGTCTTGCCGACGCCTCGTGCGCCGGTGAACAGATAGGCGTGCCCCACGCGATTGGTGGTGATCGCGTTGGAAAGCGCCTGGGTCACGTGCTCCTGCCCGATCAGGTCGGCGAAGACTTGGGGGCGATAGCGCCGAGCGACTACCACGTAATCGCCCGACCGCGCGGTTGGCGGCGCGCCGGACGCGTGATTTGTCGGTTCGTCGGGCATGCCGGGTCCAGAGGAAGAAGGAGCGAACAAGGTCCTGCCGAAGGACGGGCCGCCGTTGCGGTCGACCGCCGGCGAGGGACCCACTGCACATGAGGCGGACTGCTTATGGCTGCTGGATTTCTCCCCTGACCAGGTTTACAGGTCCCCATTGCAGGGGCCCCTCGCCGGGGGCCGACCGGTTTTCAGGGCCGCACCCGCGCCAGCGGCATTCGACGGCCAAACAAGGGCCGTCTTCCCCGCCACGAGCCAGAGCGAGGGCAAGGACTCCTTCGACCCATCACCTCTCTTGTTGTACGGTCTTTCGACCGCGGCGTCAAAGGGGGCCGGACCCCGCCGGGCCGGGTGCGCAGGCCCGGCACGCAGGCGGTCGACGGGCCCCGGCTGCCCTGGCCACGCGGAGAATTCACACCGTCGCCAATTCCGCTTGGCGGCTGACGCCGCTCGCCGCCGCAGCCTTCGTCCAGCGGCGCAAGGCCGCAAAAGACACCGGGCACGGTCAGACTCGGCCGTTCCAAGCTGAAAAAACACAATCACTTCGGTCGATTCCCGGACAAGCGGATGAATCATCCCGGCGGGCCGCCGTGGTGTCTTGCCTTCTCCTCGGCAGCGCTCAAACGCGTGTAGACCGGGACCAGCCGCCAGAGGTCGTCGCGCCGGCCAGCGGAATACTGCCGGTGGGCCAGCCGTGCCACATTGCCCGCCCTGGGACGCCAGAGTTCCGCCGCCAAGGTGTGAACACTGGCGGGAATCCTTGAGGCAATCCGGCTGAGCATCGGACCGGTGACACTTGCACCCGGCCGAAGGCTTGCCAGCCAGGCGTCCAGATCGGTTAGTTCCGAGTCGCCTTGCGGGATCAGGCCGCGGACGTCGCCGCGTTGAAATCGGCGCGCGGCGACCTGGCCGCGCTGCGCGTCGACCACGGTGTGCAGGTGGGAGACTTCCGGTGGGCAGGGCCAAGCCAGCACCTCGTGCGTGTCGGCGCCGAGCACCTCGGCCCCCACGGCATAGGCGAACGCCTTCGCCGTTGCCACGCCGATCCGCAGTCCGGTGAACGAGCCGGGGCCAACCGTCACCGCCACCAGGTCGACATCGGCCGGCTGCCAGCCCACCCGATCGAGTAACTCCCGGATGCTCGGCGCCAGCGACTGGGCACTGCGAACGTCCTCGGCCAAGCCGATCTCCAGCAGGACCTCGCCGTCGTGGGCAACAGCCACGCCGCCGGTCCGGTCCGTCGTCTCCAGGGCAAGAATGTTCACGTCTTCGCTTCTCAAAACAGACTGGCAGAAGGGGAAGACCCGTCAAGGGGCCTCCTTGAACGGCGCGCCGGCCAGAGCCCCGTGCCAATTCGGCCTGGATCGAGCCGAGTGTCCACTTCAGTCAGCGTGGCGCCTGGGCGGCCCGGGGGCAAGGGGGGCTGGCACGGATGCCGAGGCCCCGGCCGAGGGGAAGAGCCGCTCGCCGGCGGCCGAACGGGGCCCCGGCAGCGCGGGCCTCGCGCCAGCGATGGCTTGTGTTGGTTTGACCAACGGCTGCCCGATTGTGGAAAACCCCGCTGGCCCGCCGGCGAGCGGCTCGCCGGCCAGCCAGAGCGAAACCGGCTGGGCTGGGCGTGGACCGGGTCGGCAGCTTGCCAAGAAGTTGGGCTCTCGACTTGACCCTTGATTTTCGTAACAATAGACTGACGATCGTTTTCGGCAAGGACAAAGGTCCGCCGAAGGGTGCTCTCGTGCGGTTCCGCGTTTGCCCCGCGCCCGGCAGCGAGGGATTTTCCCGACAGCGGCTGAAACGTTTCAGAAAGAGGTCTCCCATGTGCCCCGTGGCCCGGCACGTGGGGGTGTTGCGCGGGGCCATCGTGAGGCCGAGCCCTTGAAACGAGCGCTTATCAGCGACATCCACAGCAATATCGAGGCCCTCCAGTCGGTCCTGGCCGATATTCGGGCCAAAGAGGTGGACGAGATTTTTTGCCTCGGCGACGTGGTTGGTTACGGCCCGAATCCGCGCGAGTGCATCGACGAAGTCATGAAAATGGATGTCTGCCTGCTGGGAAACCACGACCAGGGCGCCCTGTTCGACCCGGAGGGTTTCAACACCGGCGCGGAACGAGCGATTTTCTGGACTCGGGCGCAACTGGAGGATTATGCGCCGGGTTCCGAGGACGGATCGAAGCGTTGGGATTTTCTCGGCGAGCGACCGCGCAGCTACCGCGACGGAGAACTGCTCTTCGTCCACGGCTCCGCGAGAAATCCCCTCAACGAGTATGTCTTTCCGGAGGACATCTATAACCGGCGGAAGATGGAGAAGATCTTCGCCCTGGTCGATCGCTGCGCATTCCAGGGCCATACCCACGTGCCGGGTGTGTTCACGGAGGATTTCCTGTTTTTCAGCCCCGAGGAATTGAACAATGAATACGTTCTCGGGGTGGAGAAGGTGATGATCAACGTCGGTTCGGTGGGACAACCCCGCGACGGGGACCCTCGGGCCTGCTATGCCATCTTGCAGGATGGACGCGTGACGTTCCACCGAGTCGAGTACCCGTTTGAAGAGACGATCCGGAAAATCTACCCAATTCCGGAATTGGACAACTTCCTCGGCGACCGACTGCGAGACGGCCGCTAAGGCGGCTCGCTCGCCCCTCTCGATCCATCTTGCATTCCATGCCGAATCCAGCGGCCGATGTGCTCAAACGGGGGAGCTTCACCCGCTCGGCCATTGGGAATTGAACCTTGAACCTTGCCCTTTCTGCTCTCCATCGGCCATCGACGATTGGACCTTGGTGTTTGCCCGATTCGCCGTCGCCGCGGGAATCTGCGCGGCCGTTCGCACCCCCTTTACTGGGTGGATGCCAAGAACCCGCCTACCGGTGCGATGAAAGAGACGCTAGAGTTAAGGGATTGCGCAGTTTTCCCGTGCGGTCTGTCCGAGTGTGCTGGTCGTTTTGCGTCTCTCCCGCCAGTCCAGTTGGGAGGATCGCCGGGGGCGAAGGCGCCTCGCGCTGGTCGTTCCACTCAAGGTGGGTGAGGGCTCGGCAGGGGCCGCCCGTCGTCCGACATCCAGCCGGCAGCCGCCCCAGTCAGGAATGAGTTGATGCAACCGCGGCCCCACGACAGAATGCTCGAGCGTACCCTGCTGTTCGTTGCTCTTTCGATCGGCATTCTGCTGCTCCACAGTTACATGACGGCGAAATTCCGTCCGCCGAAACCGGCGCCGGACAGGCCGCCGGTCCGCGATCGCGCCGAGGCGAAACCGGAGGTGGACAAACCGGCCAAGCCGGGCGCGGGCGAGGCCGAAAAGACGCCCGAAAAGGAGCCGGAGGCATCGCCGCCGGTGGCGGAGGCCGAACCGGCCCTGGCGGAGGCAGCGCCGGGGCCGCCGGAGCCGCCGGAGAAGCTGATCGCGATCGGCTCGGCGGACCCGGCAAGCCCCTACCGGCTGCTGGTCACGCTGACCAGTCGCGGCGCGGCGGTGATCCGGACCGAGTTGAACAGTCCGCGCTATCGCGACGTCGACGATCGGACCGGCTATCTCGGTCACCTGGCCTTCGACACGGCTCGTCGCGGCGAGGGCTGCCCGGTTGAGGTTGTGGGCAAGGGGACGCCCGCCGCAGAGGCGGGGCTTGAGGTGGGTGACTTGATCACGTCGATCGATGGTCGCGGCGTGACCGGTTACCGTTCGCTGCTCAAGGCCTTGGCGCCGACGCGGCCGGGCCAGACCGTGGCCGTCGGCTATGTCCGCGCGGGCAAGCAGCAGACGGTCGACGTCGTGCTGCGGCGCCCGCCAATGGCCGTCACCCGGCCGGAGGGCGACGATCCGCTCTCGTTTCTGCTGACGCTCCACCAGGTCGACGAGGTGAAGCTGGCCGACCTGGACAAGAGCCGCTTCGCGTCGATTCGCGCGGACAAGGGCCAGCCGATTGTCCCGCGGGACGGGGCGATCGGCGCCGAACTCGACGGCGTGGCCTTGCGCCAGTCGAACTGGGAGGTGGTCTCCGCGACGATCGAGGAGGCTGTCTTTCGCCGCGTGCTCCCCCGACTCGGGCTGGAAGCGATCAAGACCTATCGCTTGGCGAAAGTCGACCCCAGCGCGGCGGACGAGGCCGACTACCGGGCGTACCACCTCGAACTGGAAGTCTCGCTCCGCAATATCGGCCAGAGCGAGCACAAGATTGCCTACCAGCTCGACGGCCCAACCGGCCTGCCGGTCGAGGGGGCGTGGTATGCGAACAAGGTCGGACCGGGATGGGGACTCTACGGCCTGCGCGACGTGCTGATCTCGCAGAACGCCAAAACACCGAACGTGATTCGCTGCACCAAGATCGCGGAAGACGATTGGGGCGTGGAGATCAAGAACGAAGAAGACGAGCTGACGTACATCGGCGTCGACGCCCAGTACTTCTCCTCGGTGCTGATCCCCAAGAAACAGCCCGGCCAGGCCGGCTCCTGGTTCTCTCGCGCGCATGCGATTCGCGTCGGCGACGTCACGAAGGACCTGGCCAAGAACACGAATACGTCCTGCCGCCTGGTGAGCATCCCGCGGACGCTCAAGCCGGGCGAGGAGGTCTCCCATGCCTACGAGATCTTCAGCGGGCCGAAGCGGCCGCCGCTGCTCCGCCAGTATGGGCTCGGGGAATCCGTGTTCTACGGATGGTTCTGGTGGGTGGCCATACCGATGCAGCACATCCTCCACTTCTTCGAGGGGTACATCGCCTTCAATTACGGCCTGGCGATCATCCTGCTGACCGTGCTGGTCCGCTCCTGCATGTTCCCGCTGAGCAAGAAGCAGGCGCTCGGAGCCCGCAAGATGCAGGAGTTGCAGCCGGAGATCAAGAAGATCTCGGAGAAGTACAAGAAAGACCCCGAGGCTCTCCGCCACGCCCAGCAGGAGCTGTTCCGCAAGCACAACTACAATCCGCTCAGCGGCTGCCTGCCGGTCTTCATCCAACTGCCGATTTTCATCGGCCTCTACCGGGCGCTGATGGTCGATGTCGAACTCCGCGGGGCGGCGCTGCTCGGACCGTCGATCCGCTGGTGCTCCAACCTGGCCGCGCCCGACATGCTCTTCGACTGGAGCGGCTTCTGGACATCGATCGGATGGGGCTGGTTCAACAGCGGCCAAGGCATGCTTTCGCTCGGCCCCTACTTCAACATCCTGCCGCTGGTGACGATCGCCCTGTTCATCGTGCAGCAGAAGATGTTCATGCCGCCGCCGGCCGACGACCAGGCGAGAATCCAGCAGAACGTGATGAGCTTCATGATGGTCTTCATGGGGCTGATCTTCTTCAAGGTGGCCAGCGGGCTGTGCATCTACTTCATCGCCTCGAGCCTCTGGGGAGTGGCCGAACGCAAACTGCTGCCAAAACACGAAAAAGGCCAGAACGCCGGTCAGGCCGGTCCTTCAAGCCCGTCCGCGCCGCCGCGGCGCGAAGGATCTCCGCCGCCGGGTTCGTCCGCAAGACGCAAGAAGAACCGCGGGCGGCGCTGAGCGGCCGGCTGGGCATGGTCTACTCGTTGGACGACACGATCGCGGCGATCGCCTCTGCTCGCGGAGGCGCCGCGCGCGGAATCGTGCGGATCAGCGGCCCGGCCGCCGCCGAGTGCCTGGCCGCCATCGTTCGCCGGCCGTCCATCCCGGCCCCCTGGAGAGAGACGCCGCAGGCGATCGTTTTTCAGGCGGAACTGGAGCTTGCCGGCCTGGCTCCCCTGCCGGCGGACGTGATCTTCTGGCCGAACCAGCGGAGTTACACCGGGCAACCGGCGGCGGAGATCCACACGCTCGGCAGCCCCCCTCTGCTGCAACACCTCCTCGAAGCCCTCTGCGCAGCCGGCGCCCGGCTCGCCGAACGGGGGGAATTCACCTTGCGGGCGTTTCTCTCCGGGCGGATCGATCTGACCGAGGCGGAAGCCGTTCTCGGCGCGATCGAGGCCGCCGACGACCGGCAGTTGGACGCCGCCCTGGTCCAACTCGCCGGCGGCATCGCCGAGCCGCTCCGCCGCCTCCGCCAATCGATCCTCGGACTGCTGGCCCACCTGGAAGCCGGCTTGGATTTCCCTGACGAAGATCTGCCGTTCCTGAACCGTGCAGACCTCCGGCAGCAGCTTCAAGCAGCGGTCGCCGAGGTCAAGCGGCTCGCCGAGCGGATGGCAAAACGCCTCGAATCCTCCCAGACGGTCCGCGTCGTCTTGACCGGCAGGCCGAATGTCGGCAAAAGCAGCCTGTTCAACGCCTTGGCAAGGGACGTGCAGGCCCTCGTCTCCAACGTGCCCGGCACGACCCGAGACTATCTGGTCGCCGACCTGGATTTCGACGGGGTCCGCTGCCGCCTGATCGACACCGCCGGGATCGACGAGCGGGCGGGCCGGCCCGCCGACGACGTCGAGCGCGCGGCCCGAGAACTGGCCGAGTGCCAGTCGGGCGCTGCCGACGTGCTGCTCGTCTGCGTCGAGCGGGGCGCGGCCCGCGCGGCGGCTCGCTCGGCAGACCATCCGGGAGCCGGACCCTGCCGGATCGTCGTCGAGACCAAGGCGGATTTGCGGCCGCCCCAGTCCGCATCGCCGGCCGCGGTCGTCACCAGTGCCCGGACCGGCGCGGGGATCGCCGAATTGGAGTCGCGCGTGCGCGAGGCCGTTCTGGCCGCCTCCAGCGGTGAGGGCGACGTCGTCGCGGGCACGGCGGTCCGCTGCCGCGCGGCGCTCCAAGCGGCCTCCGCGGCGCTCCACGCCGCGCTCCGGCTGGCCGTCGCGGGCGGAGGCGACGAGTTGATTGCCGCCGAGATGCGGGTCGCGCTCGGCGCCCTCGGCCGCGTCGTCGGCGCCGTGTATACCGACGACCTTCTGGACCAGATCTTCAGCCGGTTCTGCATCGGCAAGTAGCCCGCACGGCGGGCGGCGGGTCTGCCGGCGTCTTGGCGGCGCCGTGCCGGCCGGCGTCGACGCGCTGGATGGACGCGGTGCAAGCATCGGGAAATCGCCCGCCAGCCGCGCGCGGCCGCCCCAATTGATCTTGTCTGCACCGCCGTGCATCCGCCAGAATGTCCCCCGGCGCTGACTTCCCCGACGGATCGAGGCGAGCGCGACGCCCCTTCGATGCGGCGCATTGGGAAGAGACGGGAGCGTCTCGGGCGGGAAGGGGCCGAGCCGCGACACGGGCCGCTTTGAACAACCAACACAGGAAACGATGCCATGCCGTTTGCAGGGTGCTGGAAATGGACGTTCGCGACGGCGTTCGTCTTGATCGGGAGTGCGGGCAAGGCCGAAGTCCCCCTGGTCGTCTTCGACGTTCCGCTCACCGCGGAATGTCGGGACGTCACCCCGCAAGGCTTCCGGGAGGCGTATCGCCGCGAGGTCATCGAGGCAGTCTTCAAGATTTCGCCGCAACTCCTCGAGGGCGAGGAGGCCGACCTGAAGAAACTCCACTACGAGATCTCCACGGAGCAGCAGATGCCCGTCGTCGGCTACTTGCCGAACGCCGAGGTCGGCACGGATGTTGTGAACGGGACGATTGCCATTCAGAACAGCAGCCGTCACGGCGAGGTCCGTTTCCGTTACCTCATCCTGCCGACCACTGGGGATGGGAATCTGACCGGGGATTTGGCCTCGTCGCACGCCCAATTCGGCTTGCTTGCCCCAAGGCAACTTCTCATCGCCGCGGGGACGATCGAACGAGGATCGGGCGTCTACTTCGAACTCCGGCGATCTTCGCAGGACACGCTGCAAAAGCAGCGGCAATTCGCCTGCCTGTTCGACGTCCCGGCTGGTTGGCGCGCCGACGCCGTGACGATCCGTTGCCATGCCAAGGGCATCAAGCGAGGGCTGGGCGGTCTGCTTGATTCTGAGCTGGCCTGTGGTTCAGGGCTGCTGTGCGTGGGGCTCTACAAGCGAGACGACGGGCAGGCGAGGGCGTATGCCGACATGCTCGCCAGAAAGCAGCAGGTCTACCTGAGCAAGCTGGCAGAGCGGGCGGAAGAGCCGCGGCCCGCTGGGCTGCTCAATTCACTGGCAGCCCTGGACCGCCTGCTGGCTGGCCCCAAGACCAAATCGCAGCATTCCGCGGCGACCGCCGTTGGGGCTGCCATCCAATCCCAGATTGAGGAAGGGCGTCTGTCCGCAGGGGTGCAGAAGACAGCGGTCGGCGGTGGACTGAAGGCCGAAGGGGATGATCAAGGCCCCGCGCCGAAACTCCCGCCAGACGCGCGGGCCGCCTTTGAGGAAATGAAGGCGGCCAAGGACGAACTTCGGAAAATGAATGGCAAGAATCATTGACCGGCAGCGATTCGGTCCACGGCGGACCAGGCCGCCGCGCCTGACGCTCGGCCGACTGCTGCACCAGCAGACAGCAAGCCCAGGTAGTCGACCACCAGCCCGCCCGGCTTGTCGCGGAACACCCGGTTCACCCGGGCGATCGCCTGCATCAGCCCGTGCCCGCGCATCGGCTTGTCGACGTACATCGTGTGCAGGCAGGGGGCGTCAAAACCCGTCAGCCACATGTCCCGCACGAGCACCACCCGGAACGAGTCCCCCGGGTCCTTGAACCTCCGCGCCAGGGCCTTCCGCCGCGCCTTGTTGCGGATGTGCGGTTGCCACGCCACGTCGTCCGAAGCCGACCCGGTCATCACGATCTTCAACACGCCCCTCTCGTCGTCTTCGTCGTGCCAGCCGGGCCGCAGTTTGACCAGTTCGTCGTACAAGCTCCACGCAGATCCGCCGGCTCATGCACACGATCATCGCCTTGCCTTCCATGGCCTCGTAACGCCGCTCGAAATGCTCCACCAGGTCCCTGGCAATCAAGGCGATCCGCTGCTCGTCGTCGATCGCCGGCAGGGCCTCTTCGTTCAGCGAAAGCTTGGCGATCCGGCTCTCGTAGTAGATCGGCACCGTCGCCTTGTCCCGCACCGCCCGCTCGATGTCGTAGATGCTCACGTACTGGCCAAACACGGCCCGCGTGTTGGCGTCGTGCTTCTCGATGGGCGTACCGGTGAATCCGAGAAAGGCTGCATGCGGCAGCGCGTCTCGCATATTGCGGGCGAGCCCGTCGATCATATCGTACTGGCTGCGGTGGGCCTCGTCGGCGAGCACCACGATGTTATGCCGGTCCGAGAGCATCGGCACCCGCTCGCCCTTCTCGCCCGGCAGGAATTTCTGGATCGTCGTAAACACGATCCGGCCCGAGGCCACCTTCAAGAGCTCCCGCAAGTGGGGCGCGCTCTCCGCCTGCACCGGGTTCTGCCGCAGCCGTTCCGAACAACGGGCGAACTGCGCGAAAAGCTGGTCGTCCAGGTCGTTGCGGTCCGTCAGGCAGACCAGCGTGGGGTTCTCCATGGCCGGGTGAACGACGATCTCGGCGGCATAGAACATCATCGACAGACTTCTGCCCGAGCCCTGCGTGGGCCACACCACCCCGCACCGCTTGTCCCCCTCGGGCCGCGACGCCTCCAGCGTCGCCTCCACCGCCCGCTGGACGGCATGGAACTGGTGGTAGCCGGCCAGGATCTTGATCACCCGGTCGCTGTCCCTGTCGTCTTCGAAGGCCACGAAGTGCTGGAGCAGCTTCAAAAACCGCCCCTTCTCGAACACCCCGCGAATGAGCACCTCCAACTCCAGCGACGCGTGCGGCGCCTCGTTCTCCCCCTCGATCGTCCGCCACGGTTTGAACCACTCCTGGCCGGCCGTCAGCGAGCCGATCCGGACCTCCAGCCCGTCCGAGGCGACCAGCACCTCGTTGTAGGCAAACAGCGAGGGGATCTGCTCCTTGTAGGTCTGAAGCTGCTTGTAGGCCGCCTGGATCGTGGCCTCCTCGTCGGCCGGGTTCTTCAGCTCCAGCGCGCCGAGCGGCAGCCCGTTCAGAAACACGACCACGTCGGCCCGGCGGTTGTGCTGCCCCTCAATCACGGTGAACTGATTCAGCGCCAGCCAGTCGTAGTTCTCCGGGTTCTCGAAATCGACAATCCGGCAGTGGTCCCCGGCGATCGATCCGTCCGGCCGCCGATACTCCACCTCCACCCCGTCCCGCAGCCGCCGGTGGAAGATGCGGTTGTTGGCGATCAGCGTCGGCCGGTCCGGAACAGCGACCTTTCTAAAGGCGTCCTCGCGTGCGGCTGCGGGGATCTGGGGATTGAGCCGGTCGATGGCGTCGCGGAGGCGCTGGGTGAGCAGGACGTCGTGGAACGACGCCCGCTCTGTCCCCGCTTCGCTGGGCGCGATTTCCGGAGCGTAGAGTGTCTCGTAGCCCAGCCCCTGAAACCATTCCAGAACGACGAGTTCGAGATCCGACTCCAGAAAGTCGGTTGCGACCATCGTTCCGTCCTGATCCGCAGTCACGCCGGGCACGGCGAAGGCACGTCCTCGGGAATGGGGGTATCGACATCGTCGCTGCACGGCCGAAAGCCTGCCGGCCAACAGGCGTTCATCCGGCACGGTACGCGGTGCTGCAAGGGGGCGTCGCGATTCACGCGCTGCACGCAAACCTCGACCGAGTCCGGCCCGCAGTCCGCCAGCAGCGTCCGCACGTCGCCGGCCAGATACCACGGCACGTAGCCGATCGGCATCGCTTCGCCTTCCGTGTGGACCGCCACCGCGTTACCTCCTTAACCTCGACTCTCGTTTCGCAGCCGCTGGTGGAACGCGCGGCTGTTGGCGATCAGCGTTGGCCGGTCGGGCACGGCGATTCTTCGGAAGGCGTCGTCCCTCGCGGCCGCCGGGATGCCCGAATTGAGCCGGTCGATGGCGTCGCGGAGGCGCTGGGCGAGAAGAACGTCTTGGAAGGAGCCCCACTCCTGGGCTGGCTCGCCGGGGGGCGATGTCGGGGTCGTGGAGGATCGAGTAGCCCAGGTCCTCAAGCCATTCGAGGGCGGTGGTTTCGAGGGTGGATTCGTTGAGTGAGGTGGTCATTCGGGGATCAACTATTCATCATCATCGGCGTATTCCTCGTCCGCCTCACGAGTTGACACGACGGGAAGTGCTGCAATGCGATCTGCAAATACTCGCTGGAAGTGGACCAGCGTCTTCAAGAGCCAGTCGCGGTACTGTGGCCACTTGTCGTGATCTTCGATCTTCCCCGGGGTCTGCGTACGAACCTGATAGATCTTCTGGCCGTGACTCGCTACCCAATCGACCGGAACACGAAGCTCGGTCTCGATCTCCTGTTGCTGAGCTTTGAAAACCTCGAAATAGGCCTTCGCGTGCTTGCCACGGATCGACAATGAGACCCCCAGCATCCCGCCTTTGAGCTGTGTTATCCTCGTGTGCAGCGAGACACCTTTGCGGCCGGTCTGAAATATTAGCCGAGCCTTCGACGTGGCCTTTCGCGGCTTCAGTCTTGGCTCTTGCTTCAAAGCAAACTCGCGGAATTCCTTCCAGAACTCCAGGCGAGTAGCGTTGTCTTCATCCGGAACAGCCCCGCCGCCACCGCCTTTTGTCCACTCGTTCGGTTTGCAGACGACGTTGAACTTCGGCGCAATTTCAGACTCCCCGATTCGCCACGACTCAATTTCCAGGCCGAAGAAGTTGAATCGCTCGTCTGTGATCTCGTTGAGCCAATCGAGGGCAGCTCGATGCTCATCATTGAATGCTTGCGCAATCCAGACGATCGTCACAGCTTCGAGGCCAGCGGCATAGGTAAGTAGTTGGCCGAGATGTCGGTGATTTGTCTTCTCCAGCTGATTCTCAATCAACACCCACTGATCCGTAGTTGTGTCGCGGCACAACAGGTCCGCGCGATAACGCCCAACTTGTTTTTCCTGCTCTTGCAGTTCCAACTCAAGTCCAATTGTCTCGCTCAATAGGGCGAGGTTGTCTTCTTGTGCCAGCCAGGGCGTGAAGTCTGAGGCTTCGTTTTCCCAGACAGTCTTCACGTCAACGGGTTCGAGTTTGCCTAGGAAAGTGTGCGCCATGCATTGTGCTCCTATTCCGAAAAAATAGGGGAGTCTCTATGTCGGCCATCAAGAGCATGTCAGCAACCGATCCTCAGGGATGCCCATGCCGCTTCGGTTGTTCCGCAAACTCAATGAACTTGTTCCACGAGACCTTGAATCCGTTCTTGGCGTCGGTCTTTCCCTTGCACCAGACAAGCCCCGTCTTCGTCAGGACCACGTCGCCGAGATGATCGCCGTGCGGCGACCGCACCTCAAACTCGATCCCCTTGTTCTTGACTTCCATCTGAACACCACCTTGGACTTGAACGGCAACTTCGGCTGGATTTGGTGGCTCGGGTCCCTCGGTGCCAATCGCTGCATCAACGTACTTGTCTGCGTTCGCAACTCGAATCTCGCCGGAGAGAAGCTTGGGAAGAACGGTGTCGCGAAGCGCCGCGAGCGTTCTGGACTCAAGGCTATTGACTCGGATTTGTGTCATCCACGCCCCCGCCTGCTTGCCAAACAGCTCGGCAACGGAAGGCGGCGGCATAGCAGTGAGAAACTGGTCAAGACAATCCGGGGGCACTCGCTGTCGACCACTCGTGCCCGTCATGTTCTGGATCGCATGCAATCGCAGCCCTTCTGACCTCGCCAAGTAATAATAGCCGTACTCGACTGGGAGCGGCGGACGCGGGCGAAGCACAATGTACTCTGTTGACCCCCAACCGACTTGATTTGAACCGAGAAAATCGACGAATGCTGTTTTGCCGCTCTCAAGGCAGGGTGTGATTCGAGCGAGCAGTGTATCGCCATTCATGAATTTCGTGCCTGAGTTGAACTCACGGTCGATGAGCTCCTCCGCTCGATGTCCCGCGGTGGGCATATTCATCATGTCAAGATACGGTGCAGATTTGCCTTTGGCAAGAGAGCGTCCCGGATTGAGCTCAATTGCCTCCGGCAATGGGCACACCTTCCACCCCCTCGGCACCAGCTCCCCATCCGCATGCTCAAACCCATCCGGGAACAACGCCGCCGTGGCCACGTCCAGGCCCGGAACCGGGCGGCCGTCCATCTTCGCCCGCACCGGGTCAAAGTCCACAAACCACGACTTGAAGAGCGCCCTGGCCATCCCCTCCAGCGTCTCGTTCATCCGCCGGTTCAACTCGATCTTGTCATCCACCGTGCCCAGAATGTGGGCGATGGCTTTCTACTCGGGGAGGGGAGGAAGTGCAAGTCGTAGTCCTCGTTGCTGAGTCAGGCTGACATAATCGAAAGTGCAGTTGTTCCCGACCTCTCCCCAAAGCTGTTCCATGAATGCTGGGCTTCGCATGAAACAGTATAGAAATCGCTGATCAAGCACATTCGTGTCGGTACTTCGCCAAACGGTTGTACCAGGATTCGTGACGAAGACTTGCGGATCGTCTGGCGAGGTAATCGCGATTCGCCCAACAGTCGCTCGATGTGTGAGGATAATATTCCCAGCACGGCCAACTCCTTTGCACACACGCTTGAATCCGGCGTCGTTTATTCGTCCGCAATTCTTGAAATCGACGCGGCCCTCTTTGAGATCTGGCGGCCGAATGAACGGGACGCCAGTGTCAGTGAACTCGTCTTGGCGAGGTCGGTTCTCTCCGTGATTACCGTCTTCAACGAAAATCGCTCCCTCGTTTGCCAGTTCAAGAACAGCAGCAACGCGCAGGTCGGCTTCAAACGAATGGCACATCTTCTCAAGAGAGGGCGGCATTGTTCGCTCACTGTTACCCGCCATAGCCCAACCCCTCCAAGTTCGAGCGAATGGCCTTCTCCAGCTTCCGCGATGGGGAGGTAAAAACTGGTCTATTCTGTCGCGTCAATTCCGCCGCCAGCTTGGAGGTGCTCTTGCACGTCCAGCGCAGCGGCGATTCGGGGTCTCCTCGCGTCACCGGTTCGAGAAGTGCTTCCAGAGCCGCGAGCAGACCAGGATCCGTGTCCACCAGCGAGCGACGTCCGCCGCCCGGGCGGCGGATGCGCTGCGCGTCCCGCTCCCGCTGCTTAAGCGGTCGAGTCAATTCCCGACACCCTGTCGTGATCGTGGTTCGCGACATGCCCGTCGCTCGCGCTACTGCCGTGATGCCTCCCCGACCCAGTTCGCGTGCTTCCGCGGCCGCCCACTGCCGCCGCAGACGTTCATCCATCCCGGGCTTCAAGGCCCGGAACTCTCGTCGAATACTCTGGATGACCTGCGCCGTCGCCATGCGCATGTCATCGCAGGTTTCACGAATTCTGCCAAGATCAATTGTTCAAGTTATTTTTTCGCGGGCCCTAATCGGATCGAGATCTTCGCCAATACCGCGGAGAGACTCCGGGGCGAACTGCGGCGCAAGCACAGCCCGCCCCATGCAGTGTATTTCAGCCCCTCCAGCGACTTGTTTCAGCCAGTCCCGGAACTGCGTGACCTTGCCTTCGAGGTCTTGAGCCTCCTACTCCGGTCACAGATTCGTGTATCGTTCTTGACCAAAGGGGACGATCCCACCAAAACACATGGAGCTACTGATCTCGAACGCACCGCTTGTGAGCGCGCAAATCGGACTGATTACGCCCGACGATTCCCTGTGCCGCCAATTGGAGCCGCACGCGGCGATGCCCGCGGAGCGAGTTGCACAGGCCCGTGTCCTGAGTTCCTGCGGGATTGAAACAACGGGTAGAATCGATCCGATTATTCCCCACGTGACCGACGACAGCGAGACCTTCGAGAGAGTGTGTCATGATTTCGCAGCAGCGGGAATCCGATTGCTTGCTGCCAGCGTGCTCTTCCTTCGCCCCGCCGTCACCAAGGCCTTGCGATCCAGCGATCTGAATCAAGCGACACGCGACCGCCTGTCCGCCGCATTCCAGTCTCGCGTACGGTTGCCGATTCACGCCCGAAAGAGCGTAACCGCGTTGCCCGCTGAGACGCGCAATGCGATCCTGGATCGTCTGCGCATCGCAGCTTCCGCGCACGACATCATGGTGCGAGTGTGTGCCTGTAAGAATCCGGACATTGCCAGCGGGGCATGCCGAATCGCGGGGCGCGTCGAGCGGAGCGCGAGGTCGAGGCAGATGGTTTTGTTTGACTGAACCGGGCAAGTCCACCGAGCCGTCCTCGACCGTCCCTGGTTCCCAAGCTCCAGCTTGAGAACCACCGAGCATTCCAGAATGTATCGCAGGTGCGTCTCGCCGAATGAAAGGCCGTGTGCCCGGCGCGCTACTCCTCACCGCAGCACGCAGGGCACTTCAATCTGCCGGGTCTTCAAAGCCGCGATCGCAGCGGCCGGCTTGCGATCGAAGGCGGTGATGGGTATCGTGGCTTGGTATGGTTGCCGATCCTGTCCCCAGCCGCCGGAGCCTTGCCGTGAAGTCAGCATCGCGCGTCGCCACTTGCACCTGGATTCTCTGTCTGGCCTTGCCGGTCGCGGCCGCCGAGGTCGTATACGAGACCGATTTTGATTCGCCCGCCGCCGTGGCGGGATGGACCGGCCTGGGGACAGCCGCGGAGCTGGCGCCGGGCGTGGGCGGATCGCAGGGGCTCTCGGCGGAAATCCCCACCGCCGAGGGGACCGGCCACCGCAGCGCGCGGATCAAGTTGCCGCTCGCCGCGCTTTGCGGAACAAGAGTCCGCGTCGAAGCGATGGTCCGCGCGGAGACCGTCTCTCAACCGCCCAATCCATGGAACGGCGTCAAGGTGATGCTCCACACCACTTCGCCCGCCGGTGACCAGTGGCAGCAGCAGAACAGCGTCTTCGGCACATTCGACTGGAAACCCGTGCGGTTTCTCGCCGCCGTGCCCCGAGACGCCACCGCGGCCGAGTTGATCCTCGGGCTGGAGTCGGTCACCGGGCGCGCATGGTTCGACAATCTGAAGATCACCGTCGTCAGCCGGCGGCGGCCGGCCGGCGGCCCGGCCAAGGCTGGGCCCGTCTACAAGGGGCACGCGCTCGACCGGTTGCGGGGCGCGATGATCGGCCCGCGCGTCGGCGCGGAGGACCTGCGTGTGCTCGGCGGCCAGTGGAAGGCCAACCACGTCCGCTGGCAGTTGATCTGGGGCGGTTTCCCCCACGGGCCGGCCGACCGGGGCGACCTGGCGGCCTACGACGCGTGGCTCGACTCGGAGCTCGAGCGGCTCGATTCGCTGCTGCCGGTCTGCGAGGAGATGGGCATCCTGGTCCTGATCGACCTGCACACGCCGCCCGGGGGGCGCAACGAGGCCCGGGAATGCCGGCTCTTCAAGGAGGCCCGATTCCAGCAGGCGTTTCTCAAGGTCTGGGAGAAGATCGCCGCCCGCTACCGGGACAGTGCGACGGTCTGGGGCTACGACCTGGTCAATGAACCGGTCGAAGGGATTCTCGGCGAGGGAGTGATGGACTGGCACGGGCTGGCCACCGCGGCGGCGCGGCGGATCCGCAAGATCGATCCGGAACATGCAATCATCGTCGAGCCGGCGCCCTGGGGCAGCCCCGAGGCGCTCGAGTTGTTCGAGCCGATCGAAGCCGAGCGCGTCGTCTACAGCGTCCACATCTACCAGCCGCACCAGTTCACGCACCAGGGGGTCTACGATGCGCCGGTCGGCATCACCTATCCGGGCGAGATCGGCGGCCGGCACTGGGACAAGGAGACGATCCGCCGGGCGCTCCGGCCGGCGATCGACTACCAGCGCGACTACGGCGTGCAGATCTACATCGGCGAATTCAGCGCGATCCGCTGGGCGCCCGGCTCGAGCGCCCATGACTACCTTCGCGACGTGATCGAGGTGATGGAGGAGAACGGCTGGGACTGGGCCTACCACGCCTTCCGCGAATGGGACGGCTGGAGCGTGGAACACGGCCCGGACAAGCAGTCGCGCGCCCGGTCGGAACAGCCGACCGATCGGCAGAAGCTCCTGATGCACTGGTTCGAGAAGAACGAGCGGCCGCAGGACGGCGCCGGTTGATTCTCCAGGTCGCTGCCCGTAGATTAAGGGATGGTCTTCAGGAAGAACCGCGACCCTCTCGGACTACGGAGAACGGCTGTGAGCAACAAGCGTACTGCGTTTGCCGTCGGCGCGCATCCCGACGACGTGGAATTCGGTATGGCGGGCACGCTCGCGCTGCTGGCCAAGGCGGGATTCGAGCCGCACATGATGAACCTCTCGCGGAGCAATCTCGACAGCAACGAGCTCGCGGAAGCCGAGATCACCCGCATCCGCCGCCGCGAGGCGGAGCGCTCCGCCGAGACGATCGGCGCGGTCTACCACGGACCGATCACCGACGACCTGATGATTTTCTACGAGGATCGGCTGCTGCGGAAGATGAGCGCGGTGGTGCGGGAGGTCCGGCCGTCGATCGTGCTCTTGCCATCGCTGAACGATTACATGGAGGACCACACGAACACGGCCCGGCTGGTGATCACCGCGTGTTTCAGTCGCGCCATGCGGCACTACCGCAGCGATCCGCCGATCGAGGCGACCGACCAGGACGTCTACCTCTACCACGCCCAGCCGCACATGAACCGCGACGGGATGCGAACCCTCGTCGTGCCGGAGTTGTTCGTCAACATCACCGCTGAAATGGACACCAAGCTGAAGATGCTCGGCTGCCACGAAAGCCAGCGGCAATGGCTCGACGAGACGCAGGGGATGGACGACTACCTGGAGAACATGCGGAGCGGCGGCGCGGAAGTCGCCCGCATGTCCGGCGAGGCCGGCTGGGAATATGCGGAGGGCTTCCGCCGCCACAGCTACGCGGGCTTTTCAGCCAAGGACGGCGACCTGCTCGCGGAGGTGCTGGGCGCTAACTGCCATTCGGCAGCATCACGGCCTTGATGATCGGCTCGGTCCCGTCGATGATCGCCGCAAACGTCTGTTTCGCCTCGTCGAAGCCGAACCGGTGGGTGATGATCGCCGAGGCATCGACCAGCCCGTCGCGGAGCAGCCGCAGGGCGACCGGAAAGTTGATCGCCGGCTCGGCGAAGGTCGGGATCAGCGAGATCTTGCGGAAGACCAGGTCGTTCACGTCCACCTGGATCGTGTTCTTGCCGCCGAAATGCAGCCCGTAGAAGGTGATCATCCCGCCATACTTGATGATCTTCAGGGCGTCGTACAGACTCTCGGGCGGCGAGGAGACGATCACACGGTCGACGCCCTGGGGGAATCGCTTCTTGATTTCCCCCTCGATGTCGTGCTTGCCGACTTCGAAGAAATCGTCGCAGCCGAGCTTGGCGGCCAGTTCAAGCCGGGCCCGCTCCCGCGGGTTGTCGGCCGCCAGCCCGGTAATCGCCACGTAGCCGGCGCCGCGAATCCGCGCGACGCGGGCCGACATCAGCCCCAGCGGGCCGGGGCCGAGCACGACCACGCTCCCGCCGAGCGGGATCTGCGCGTTCAAGACCGAGGTCAGCGACACGGCGAGCGGCTCGGTCAGGCACGCCGAGACGTGGTCCAGGCCCTCGTAGCGGTTGAGGCTGTTGTACCGCACCGACATGTACTCGCCCATGCCGGGCTGGCCGTCCAGGTCGAACATGCTGCGGCAGAACTGCGGCTGACCGCTCTTGCACTCCGCGCAGACGCCGCACATCGTGCAGTCTTCCACGATCACGCTGTCGCCGGGCTTGACCGTCGTAACGTTCGGCCCGACGTCAACCACCTCCGCCGAAATCTCGTGGCCGAGCGGCATCGGCGCGTCCGTCCAGTCGCGGACAAAGTTGACATCCGTGCCGCAGACCCCGCAGGCGCGGACCTTGACCAGCACCCGATCGCCCGCCGGAGTCGCCACATCGCGCACCACGTCGTGGATTTCCAGGTACTTCTTGCCCAATAATCCTCTGCTTTGCATCGCGGTAGATCCTCCTGCTTGGTTTGTCTTGAGCCACGGATGGAACACGGACGGGACGCAACCGAGTGACTGCCCGAGCGCCGGAACAACGGCCGCGGGCGGCCTGACTTCTGGGGAGAAATCGGGGGACCGTGCCGTTTTCCTGAAACGAGAAATGGGACCGTCCCCGCAACGAGTCGTCAGCCGACCCCGTAAAGCCGGCCGTCGAAGCCGACCTGGACCGCGTCGTCGGCATGGTCCATGACCTCGCCGAGGTTGGCGAAGACCTTGTGGAACGCCGCCACGACCTTCTCGTTCAGCTCCAAACCGTTCGGCGGGTGGATCGAGTGCACGTTGGTGTACGACTCGCAGAGCATCTGGGCGACGGGGAAGTCGTTCGGGTCGTACTTGTACGTGATCCCCTTGGCTTCGTTGATCGCCCACGGATAGCGCTTGCCGTAGCCGATCATGCTCTGGAAGACGTCCTGCGCCAGAACGGGCATCGTCTGCCACTGGCCGACGAGCACGCCTTCCTTCGCAAGGGCCTTCTCCACGGCAACCCGGAAGCGGCGCGGCTCGGCGTCGATGCCGGCGGCCTGCGGGTCAAACCGCACGGCGTAGAACCAGTAGACGTGCTTGCAGTCCGCCGGGCAGGTGGGCGGAATCACGCCCGGAATCTCGCCCAGATGCCGGCTCAGGTACTCAGAGTTCCTGATCCGGGTGGCGTTCAGCTGATCGAGGTGCTTGAGCTGACCTCGGGCGAGCGCGGCCGGCAGCTCCTGGTTGCGATACATGTACCCGAGGATCGAGGCGTTGTACTTCTGGCGGAGCGTCTTCTCATCGCATTCGTCGCCGAAATACCGCACCAAGTCGCCCTTGCGGAGCACGTCCTCGCTGTTGGTGACGAACAGCCCCCCCTCGCCGCCGCAGAGGTTTTTCAGGTTGTTCAGGCTGAAAGCGCCGGCGATTCCCAGCGTTCCACACATCCGCCCCTTGTACATCGCCCCATGCGCTTGGCAGGCGTCTTCGATCACATGCAGGTTGTGCTTCTCGGCAATCGCCAGAATCGGGTCCATGTCGGCCGGACAGCCCTGGATATGCACGGGCATGATCGCCCGGGTCCGCTCGGTGATCGCCGCTTCGAGCTTGGCCGGATCGAGCGTGTAGGTCCGCGGCTCGATGTCGACGAAGATGGGAATCGCCATCTGGTGCAGGACACAGGAGGCTGTGGCGAGGAACGTGTAGGAGGGGACAATCACCTCGTCGCCGGGGCCGACGTCGACGGCCGCCAGTCCCATGTGGAGCGCGGCCGTGCCGCTGCACGTGGTCAGGCAGTATTTGGCGCCGGTGAACGCGGCGAATTCTTGCTGCAACGCGACGGCCTGGGGCCCGGTGGCGCCGGCGACGATCCCGCTGTCGAGCACCTCGGCGATGAACTTGCGGTCATCGTCGGTGATTACCGGCCAGTTCAGATAGTCCGCCCGCTTCAGGATTGGGGCGCCGCCACTTATCGCAAGCTTTTCAGACATCAAACAACCTCCTTCGATGGAACCCAGACAATCCTCGATCGGGATGCTGTGAGTTTGACGGTTCAGACGCGGAAGATCAAGCCCTCCGGCGGACCCTTGTTGGCACGCTCCAAATCCGGTCTAATACAGTGTTTGATCGGGCGGGGCAGGCCTGCCGACGAGAGCAACGAAGGAGACTGCCATGGGCATCGACCTGCGCAAAGACTATGCCTATTCCCTGATCGTCCCCACCAGCATGGGCGTGCGGCTCACTCCGGTCGGTGGCCAGCCGATGCATTCCAGCGATACCCTCTTCATGCAAGCCACGAGCGCGGAATCCAACGTGGCGAGCATTTCGTCGTATCTGGGGCTGCCCGTCAAAGTGCTGACCACGTTTGTCAAAGGCAGCCCGATCGCCCGCTTCATCAAGGACAACCTCGCCAGCCGCCACATGGACTGCGAGGGCCGGGAGGTCGAGCAGGGCGGCCCCTGGGGCTACCGCCACCAGTTCAACCTCGCCGACAGCGGTTGCGGGTCGCGCGGGCCGCGGGTGCACAACGATCGTGCGGGCGAGGTCGGCCGGACGCTGAACGTCAACGACTTCGATCTGGAGCGGATCTTCGGCCGCGAGGGAGCCCAGATCGTCCATCTTTCCGGATTGATCGCCGCCCTGTCGCCCGAAACCGGCACCTTCTGCCTGGAAATCGCCCGAGCCGCTAAGAAGCACGGCACGCGGATCTCCTTCGATCTGAACCACCGGGCATCGTTCTGGAAGGGCCGCGAACAGGAATTGCGGGAGATCTTCCACGAGATCGCCGGGGTGGCCGACATTCTGATCGGCAACGAGGAGGATTTCCAGCTCTGCCTGGGGGTCGAGGGGCCCGAAGCCGGCGGCAAGGAGATCGCCGCCAAGATCGACGGTTTCAAGGCGATGATCGGCCGTGCCAGACAGGCGTATCCCAACGCCGACGTGTTTGCCAACACGCTCCGCGAAGTCGTCAGCGCGAATTGCCATCGCTGGGGCGCTTTGATGGCCGAGGGCGACGACTGGCACGTCGTCGAGCCCCGCGAGATCACGGTCCTCGATCGCATCGGCGGGGGCGACGGCTTTGTGGGCGGCATGCTTTACGCGATTCTCAAAGGCTGGGAGCCTGAGAAATGGGTCCAGTTCGGCTGGGCAAGCGGCGCCCTGGCCACAACCTTCCTGACCGACTATGCCCAGCCGGCCGACGAGGAGCAGATCTGGAGCATCTGGGAAGGCAACGCGCGGGTGCGCCGCTGAAAGCGGCCCGCCTTGGGGAGGTGGAAGAGGTCGACCTGGTCTTTGCGAGTCTGGCTGACGAACGGGGTCGATCGTCCCGGTTCTGACCAGCGCCCCGCGCCTCGGCGAGCGTGGCCGGCAATTTCAGCGAGGCGCGGATGACCCGCGGACGCGGTTCACGACGCGGTGCACCGCGCCGGCAACGCGGTCCTCAACGTCGCCCGCCCAGCGCCAGGCTGGGCGGCCATACTCGTCAAGGTGCGGGCCCCCCTCGTAGCCCCCTTCTTCCCATACGCGCCGCGAGGGAATGTAAGCCGCCATGTCGTTGGCGTAGCCGCAGACCCATGTGCCGGGGCCGAACTCGCGCTTCAAACGCAGCGAGTAGTCCACGACGGCCTCCCCGCCGATGCCGATCAACAGCAACTCGTCGCCGATCTGCCACGCCTGAACCGGGTAAGGGTACGCGGCCGGGAAGGTCACGCCGTCCTCGATCATCTTCAGCATCCGCTTCGCCCAGCGGGCGTGCAACGGGCTCGTGCCGTTGGCGATCGGCAGCAGTTTCTCCCGCGTGACGAGCTCGTCATAGGCCAGATCCACGAACTCGAAGGCCGAGCGGAGCTCGCCCGACACTCTCTGCATCGGCTCGGCGAGCGCCTTCTCGACGGCGTCGGAGAGCATCTTGCCGTACTCCACGCACAGTTCCAACTTTCGCCGCGGAATCGGATTCTGGTCGCCGCCGCAGGCGTTGAAAAACAGCGCGGCGGCGCCCGGATGGTTCGCCTCGAGGTTGAGTTGGGCAAAACCCGGATAGTCGCCGCACCAGCTGGTCCAGGAGAGGGTCGTCGGATGGCAGGCGTATCCGAACAGGATCCCCCTGAGCGCGCCGTTCGGGCCCTTGACGGCGAGAACCGGCACGTAGTGATCGACCGCGCCCTTCAGCGGCAGCCCTTCGGCCAGCCGTCTGGCGACCTCCGGCTCGGAGTTCTCGCGGCGATTGACGGCGAACGTGCACTTGCCTTCCCCCTTGAGCAGTTCCGCCGGCTGGAGGTTGGCCAAGGCTTCCGCCACCGACTCGACCACCTGGTCTTCCATCCAGTCCGAGTATTCCGCCACAAGTCGCCGCTGCTCATCGTCCAGGGGGTAGTAGTCGACCAGGTCGTCCTTGAGGACGGGGCCGCAATGGTTGTGCGAGAACGTGAGCATGAATTCGGATCGAGCGAGCGAGAACCGCCGGTTCACCTTGGCATAAAGGCTTTCGTAGATCGTCTTCGACATGCCCATGTGATCGGTGGTCGCCAGGACCGCGCGTTTGCCGCCTTTCGCCTGAAGGGCCAGCACCTTGACCCAGAGGTCATGGATCTTGCCGTCCGGCACGCGCCGCGTTCCATACCCGGCCAGCCAGACCGGGGTTGTCGGAGTAATCGCGCGGCGTCCGAAACCCGCCCGCCAGCTCGATTCCTCTCCACTTGGATCAGCGGCGCCCCCGCCTGAGACCAGGGCAAGGGCAATCAGCGACGGGGCGATCCACGGCAAAGTCTTCATGGCTGGGAACTCCCTGGAATCGTACAGCGGTTTCACGCATCGATCAGGGCGATGATGCCTTTTCCGTTGCCTCCTGGATGAGCGCTTCGACCATCGTTTCCCGCTGGTCGTAGAGCCGCCGCAAGGGGCGCGGCTTGCGATTGGCCAGGGCCTGGTGGGTGATCAGCGGCAGGGCGATCGTCGTGTCGGTATAGCAGACAACCGCGTCCGGCAGCCGGTGGGGATCGACCTTGCCCCAGCTGACCGCCTCGTGCGGCGTGGCGCCGGACAGGCCGCCGGTGTCGGGCCGCGCGTCGGTGACCTGGAAGAAGTAGTCATGGCCGACTTCCTCGATCCGCAGAATCTCCTGGATCTGGGGCTCGGTCTGGAGCATGAAGTTTTTCGGGCTGCCGCCCCCCATCAGCATCACCGCGGACTTGCCGCCCGACCGCTTCGCCGCCAGGACGATGCTCGCCGTTTCGTTGACGTCGATCGAGGGGTTGATCCGCAGCTTGCCGCCGTGAATCTCGACGCTGGCCACGTTCATTCCGATCCCCGAATCGCCCGGCGACGAGGTGTAGCAGGGGACGCCGCGGCGGTAGGCGGCGGCCAGCACGGAGACGTCCTTCCGTCCCGCCTTCTGTTCCCACTCGGCGGCGTAGCGGCCGAGCTTGTGGTGCAGCTCGCCGGTGCCCATCTCTTTCTGGAAGTCGGGCTGAAGAAGAATCTCCCGGAGGATGTCGTCCGTGGCCAGCAGACAATCGGAGTGGCTGAGGACGACATCGTAAATCCGCACCACGCCGTTTTCGCGCAGCTCCCGGTCGTCGAACAGGTGGCTGCCGACGTAGAGCGGCAGGTTGAAGGCGAAGTGCAGGTCGTGGTAGAGGTTCGCGCCGGTGGCCACGATCCAATCGACGAAACCCGCCTTGATCAAGGGGACGACGCAGGAGCAGCCCAGCCCGGCCGGCGTCAACGCGCCGGAGAGCGTCAACCCCACCGTCACGTCGGGCTCGAGCATCTTCTCCGTAAACAGCTTGCAGCCTTCGAGCAAGCGGGCCGAGTTGTAGGCCAGGTACGCATTCGACATCAACTCGCCGAGCTTCTCCTTGCCGGTGATCCCCTTGGGGAGGATGCGTTTGCCGGAGAGAAACCGGTCCTTGTGCGGGCACTCGTGCCGCTGCGGCGAATTGGGCGTGGTGGATGCGGCTTTGCCAGCGCGGTGTTCTTTCTTCATGCCCTTCCTTCTCTCCTCACAATTCGCGGACTTGCGCCCCGGGCGCGATCCTGCCGAGACTCTCGCAAATCGGAGCGGCCAAGCGCGAATCGCCGCGCGTTGCCGCCATCCAGACAGCCGTCCGCCGGGTTGCCATCCATCGCCCGCCAGGCCCGAGAAAAGAGTGCCGCCAGTCTAGGCGAATTATCCCGGAAACGCAAGGGCCCGCAGCCGGCGGAAAGGGCATCCCGCGCCTCTCTAATGGCTTGACATGCGCTGCCGGATGACGATCATTACGGATCGCTCTGGTGATCGGCGACGCGGTTGGTGCTGGGGCCTGTTTGCCGGGTCGGACCATGGTGGGCAAACGCGGGATAGGTCCAGGGCTATCGGCCGGTGGTGGCAGGGGCAGAGGCTCCCAAGCGGGAGCGTGGGAACCAGGAAGAGGGCGGGAGAATCGGAACGGGCCATGAGTAAACAAACACCAGCCCAACGGGGCTTCTCGATGCCCGCCGAATGGGAGCCGCACGAAGCGACCTGGCTGAGCTGGCCGCAGAATGCCACGGATTGGCCGGGCAAGATGAGCACCATCGGCTGGGTCTACGGCGAGATCGTCCGCAAAATCGCCGTCGGAGAAAAGGTCCGCATCCTCGTCGGATCGGCGGCGGTCGAGGCCCGTGCAAGGCGCGTGCTGGAGACCGCCCGAGCCGACATCCGCCAGGTCGAATTCCTCCACTGCCCGACGGATCGCGGCTGGATGCGCGACTGCGGGCCGATTTTCGTCCGCCGCCAGAGGCGGGGCCGGGTCGAAACGGCGATCGTCGATTTCCATTTCAACGGCTGGGCCCGCTACGACAATTGGCGCGCGGATGCGGGCGTGCCCGCCTTTGCCGCCGGCTTGACGGGGCAGCGCCTGTTCGAAGCGCAGTCCGGCGGCCGCCAGTTCATCCTCGAAGGGGGCGGCATCGACGTCAACGGGCGAGGTACGCTGCTGACCACCGAGGAATGCTACCTCGATCCGCAAGTCCAGGTCCGCAATCCGGGCTTGGCCCGCGAGGACTTTCAAGTCGCCGTCCGCCGCTATCTCGGAATCGAAAATGTCCTTTGGCTGGGCCGCGGGATCGCCGGCGACGACACGCACGGGCATGTCGACGACGTCTGCCGCTTCGTGAATCCCACGACCGTCGTTCTGGTTCAGTCGAAGGACCCGAACGACGTTGACTACGCGCCGCTCGCCGAGAACTTCGAGCGGCTCGCCGGGATGCGGCTGGAAGACGGCGCGCCGATCGAGATCGTCCCCCTGCCGGCGCCGGAACCGCTTTTCTGGCGCGATCAGCGCTTGCCCGCCAGCTACGCGAATTTCTACATTGCCAATGCGGCCGTCCTCGTGCCGACGTTCAACGACCCGGCCGACCGCCAGGCCCTGGGGATCCTGGCCGAGCTGTTTCCCGACCGGACGGTGGTTGGCATCCACGCCGTGGACCTCGTCCTGGGCCTGGGAACGCTCCACTGCCTGACGCAGCAGCAGCCGGGTCAAAACCAACCTCTCCGTGAACGGAAGAAGTCCCGCTCAACGGGACGCGTTCCCCCCGGACCTTGCCGAGTGTGAGCCAACGATCTACTTGTAGGTGAGGATGAATTCCTGGTGGCCCAGGGCTTCCGAACGGGTCGGCTGGCCGGCGGAGGTTCTGACGACGCAATCGAAAATCTCCCGGCCGACTTCGTCCAGATCGGCGGCGCAATCGAGGATGCGGCCGGCGTTGACGTCCATGTCCGCCCCCATCCGCCGCCAGGTCTCGGGATTGGCGCAGACCTTGATCACCGGCGAGATCGCCGAGCCGACGACCGAGCCGCGGCCGGTGGTGAACAGGATCACGTGGGCTCCCGAGGCGATCATTTCGACGATCTCCGCGTTGTCGGCGATGTTGGGGAAGCCGAAACGGGGCTCGCCGTCGGGCACGACGTCCATCAGGTAGAGACCGCCGCCCGGTGGAACCTCGCCCGGCTGGATCAGCCCGCAAATCGTCGATCGGCCGCTCTTGGAGTACGCGCCGAGCGATTTTTCTTCGATCGTGGTCAGCCCCCCCTCGGCGTTTCCGGGGGCGAAGCTGCCGTGGCCGTAGGCGGCGTAGTAGCGGGCCGCCTTCTCGACCGAGGCGATGATCCGCCGCCCGAGCTCCGCGCTTGCCGCCCGGGCCGCCATGAACTTCTCGCAGCCGATCAACTCGCCCGTCTCCTCGAAGATCACCGTCGCCCCCTGCTCGAGGAGCAGGTCGCTGGCGCGGCCGACGGCCGGGTTGGCGGTCAGGCCGCTGGTTGCATCCGACCCGCCGCAGATCACCCCCACGACCAGCTCGCTCAGATCGATCGGCCCTCGGAGCGCGGCGGCGAGGGATGGGAGCGCGTTTTCGACCCAATTCCGCCCTTCCGCGATCGCTGCGGTGGTTCCGCCCGAGGCCTGGATCACGACCGTGTGAACCAGGCGTCCCGAGGCCGCGACCGTTTCGGCAAGGCCGCCGCGGTCGAAACTCTCGCAACCGAGGGAGACGAGCAGGACCGCGCCCACGTTGGGGTGCGTGGTCACCTGCCGCATGATCCGGTCGGCATAGGCGTTGGGAAAACATCCGGGAAAACCGATCAGGTGGACCCCGCGCTGCCGGTAGGCGAGCGCGATTTCGCGCGCCACGTGGTGGGCGCATTCAACCAGGTAGGCCACGACGAGGATGTTGCGAATCCCCTTGCGGCCGCCGGGCCTCGCATAACCGTTCATCGTCGATCGACTCCGATCGCTCAAGGCGTTGGGCTTGGCGGGCAAATCCAGCGGATCGGCTGTCTCCGGGGCTCGGCGGTTCGTCTCCCGCGTTTCTCCAAGACGCAGGTCTCCCGTCAGTCGAGGTGGTGTCCGCCGCTTTGCCGCGTGTAGGTGGGCAGGTAGTCGCTTTTCAGGTTGTGGGTGTGAACGTAGTCGCCGGGTTGGATCGCCCGGGTAGCCGATCCGATCGGCGCTCCATACTTGACGACCTTCGCGCCCGCGGCGATCGGCCGGACCGCGATCTTGTGGCCGGTCGGTATTTCCGCCGCCACCGGGTATTCCACGCCGGCAATTCGGATCGACTCGCCAGGCGGGACGGCCGAGCGAACGGCACAGACATTGTCTTCTTCGGCAAGCCGCAGCAACCGCGGATCATCGGGGTTGGTCATGCGCGAACCTCAACGAGTTGGATAGTCATCAGCGATCAGCCATCAGCGATCAGTCATCAGTCTGTGACCTGTAACCAAAAGAAAACGGAACCCTGAACCCCGCACCCTTCCCTAATACCCCATCGCATCCAGTTCTTCTTCATCCAGGCCATGGTGGTGGGCCAGCTCATGCAGAACGGTGACGCGGATTTCTTCAAAAAGACTATCGTAGCCGACGCGGCCGAAATCGTCTCTGGCAGCGGCCAGGATTCCTTCGCGGTAGATCGTCACCACGTTGGGCAACTGACCCGAGTGGAGGACGCTGTGCTCGGTCAACGGGATGCCCGTGAACAGCCCGCAGAGCTCGTCGCGCCGCGAGACGCCGGTCGACTTGATCACCTCGGCCGACGGGTAGTCTTCCACGTGGAGCGGCACCTGGTCGATCAGCTCGTGAATCCTGGGCGGCAACTCCGCGAGCACGTCTTCCAGCACGGCGTCGAAACGGGCGCGGATCGACTTCTTCAAATCGCGTTCCCCTCGCTTGACTATGGCGACTGCATGATCACTTCCGCGTGAACCGACAGCGCATCGGGCATCACGTGCAGGCGGGCCATCAGCCCGCGGAACCAATTCAGCGGCGGGGCGAGGAACGCGTCTGCTTCCGCGCCCGGCCCGCGCGCCGGCGGCGCTGCGGCCAGCGCGGTCGACGTCCAGAAGCCGACGCCGTCCGGCCGGCGGCTGATGGCATACTCGCCGCCGAGCGGACAGACGAGCTTCGCGTCGAGCAGCCCCTCGGCCGTCTCGCGGCACTCCTCCAGCGGCACCCCAAGCTGCTGCTCGAGCGCGTGGATCAGACGGAGGTTCCCGCGGCTGGTCTCCGCGGTCCGCCCGTGGAGGTAATTGTTCAGTGCGGGGGTCACGCTGGCCACGGAGACATCGTCGACCTGGAGGCGAATCTGGGCGGGCTCGGAGGCTTCCTGGAACCTGAGCCGCGGCAGGACGGCCGCAAGAATCTCGCGCTGGAAGGAAAACAGCGTGAACTCGCCGGCCTGCAAACGCCATCCGCCAAGACGGCTCTTGGAGAACCCGGCCGGATCGGACGGTGGAAATCCCAGGTTCAGCAGCCGCAGCGGACCCAAGGGGCCCTCCGACCCGAGATAGCCGACCAGCAACTGGGGGAAGAAGTTCCCCGGCAGCAGCGATAAGATGCCTTCGGGGATCGGAGAACCGACGTCCTGCAGCCCGCCGAAGATGCGCGATTCCGCCAGAATCGCCTCGAAGCTGGCGAAATTGCCGGCGACCGGCTCGAGCCGGAGGGTGTCGGCCGGTCCCAGTTTTTCCTGCAATCGTGTGAAATTCTCTCTGGAGAACGGCGTCATCCTGGCGTCGACCACGACCCGCTCGCGATTCTTCCCCTCGGCCGCCCGCTTGACGGCGACGATCACCGGGTCGAGATTGCCCCAGTGGCGCCGGTAGTAATCGACAAACGCCGCGTAGGCCCGGGCTTCCGACGCCGTGACGCGCTCGATCGCCACGTCGGCGATCGGCAGGAAAGCCCCGCGCCGCCCGCGGAGAGAATCGACGACCAACTCCTCGCCGACGACCGCCTGGCTGCCGTCGGGCCGGACCCCAAACTCCGGCGGAAGATGGCCGTACTCCTTCAAGGCCTCGATCGAATCGCAGGGATGGCCCGCCGCGCGAGCGGCCAACCGCGCCAGCACCGCCAGTTCAATATCGGCCAACGCTTCCAACCGTCGAGCGGTCTCGATCCGGTAGGCCGGACTGACCAGGTTGTTGAGAAACCGCTCCGACATGTAGACGAACACCGTGTCGTCGCGATCCGTGGGCATCAACCCCCGCGCATGGCGGAAGCCGGCGCCGGACCCCAGCGCGGTTTCCGGCGCGGCCGCCGTTTCCAGAAACCGTTCCGCAAGCCGCCGCGAGCGGGTGACGAAATGGAAATCGCCCGAGGTGACATAGAACGAACGAACGCGGCCATCGGGCGAAGACAGGCAGGAGACCTGGCGGCCGCCAATCGCGACCGTCGTCTCCGTCACGTCGCTTTCGGCCTTCAGCCGTTCCGCCCGCTGGCGGTTGAAATCTGCGCCGAGCAGCAGATTGTTGTTGGCCTGAAACAGCAGGCCGTAGGCCCCGCCGTCAGCAAAGTAGGCGTCGGTTCCGATGATCGCCACGTCTTGAATCACCGTGGCGCCGAAGAGCCGCGACAGGGCCGTCTGCTGGAGGACCAGCCCCTGCTCCATGCGGGCGCTCATCCCGTAATCGAGGCCGCGAAGCGACAGCAGGTTCCGCGCATCGCCGTTCCACTTCTTCAGCGTGTCCTGAAGCCACAAAAAATTGTTGAAACTGCCGAAACGGATATAAAGGCATTCCGCCGGCACGTGCATCGCCATCGGTTCGATCACCGTCTCGCCGGGCACATCCGGCGGCGGGGCAGGGGCCGCGGCGATTGCCTCGGGCAGCGGCTGGTCGGCCGGCTCGGCCAGCGCCGGGTTGCCGAGAATCCGCCGCCTCTCGAATTCGATCTTGACCTGCTCGGTTGCCAGCGAGAGGCCGACTTGCTCCTGAAAATCCCGCTTCCAGGGCGGAGACGGCCGCTCGGCGGGCAGCGGCAGCCCCAGCCGCCGCGCAAGCGTCGCTTCCAGGTAGTTCTGCACAATCGGCGGATAGTCGTCCTTCTGCTTCAGCAACCCGGGCCGGTCGGCGAAGTGTTGCCACCACTGCTGCAAAAGACGGCGCCAGCCGCGGGGGTTGGGCCGCGGGCGGACGACCACCCGCTCGATCCGCGTCGACTGGATTGCCAGGTCGAGCGGCTCATTGCCCTCGAAGAGAAAGTAGACGACCGCCGTCGGAGGCTGATCGAGGACTTCCCCAAACAGTTGCACGAGCGGGCGGCGCGAGCTCTTCAGCGTGTTCGTGACGATCTCGGGCATCTCGCGATGCTGGATCGCCGGGTAAAAAACGCGGCCATTCCGTTCGCGGACCAGCAGCCCGTCGATTCCCAGCACGGGAGAATACTCCCCCTCGGGGAGACGGATTTCGATCCGCCCAACCCCCAACGGTGCGCCCAGGATCGCCTCTGCCCGGTATTGGGCAGCGGCGGCTCCGCCAATCATCGTGAAAATCAACAGCCCGGCGGCCATCCGCGCCGGACGCGTGGCCCATCCTGCTCCGTTCATCAGCCAATCTTCCTCCTGGTTTTCCGTGCGCACCCGTACTTGCCGGGCAATCTCGGGCAAGGTTCGAAACCCAAGGTTCAAGCCCCAAGCTCCGCCAGATTGGTGCGCCCGGCGAGCGGCCCAGCCGCGCCCATTTGGCTAGTGGAGATTGAGCCGTGAACCTTGCCCAGTTCCTCAGACCCGCTGCATTCTAGGCGAGTCTGCAAGTACCCTGCCGGGTGGGTGGCGAGCACGGGCGGCCGAACGCGCGGGGGCGGACTAGGCCGCGCCGGCGGGTTCGACGGCCGTCTTCTTCGTGGGAACGAGTTTCTGACAGGGGTATCTTTCGAGGCTGAGATCAACCCCGCGGACGCGGAGCGAATGGGCGATGGCCAATTGGAGCTCTCGTGGGACCTTTTCGAGCGCGGCTTGGAGTGCGGCGACCGATTCTTCGCCCGGCATCCGCTCCAGGCAGCACCGGGCGTCCTCGCGCAACTGCTCGTCCTGGAGAAACGCGGCGACGGGCGCAGCGGCGGACTTGCCGCACCCGAGTTCCGAAATCATCCAGAGGATATCCCGCCGAACGCTGGCGGGACGGTTGCCCTTGAGAAGCTCCAGCAGCTCGTTGATGACCGCCGGCCTGGAGTCCTCGGCGCCCGGCGCGCCGGCCGTGTGTACGATCTGCCACATCGCGCGGCGGGCCGCCCGGGCGATCTCCAATTCCGCTTCGGCCGCCAGAATCGCCAAGGGAATCAGCGCCGGCGGGCCGATCGAACCGGCATGTTGCCAGGCGTCCGTTCGGATCAGCGGATCGTCGCTCTGAATCTTCTCAAGCAGCAGGGCAAGGGTGAACGGTTCCATATCATGATCCTCGAATCGAAAAACGAGTGTCTGGGTTTGTGCCACTGGCGATCAGCAGGTCAGCCGCCTCTCGCAGAGGCCGGCCTACAGGTGGTAGGGATGCCGCTGGGGACGGCTCATCAGGCGCCGGGCCTGCTCATCGCCGACGATTTCCCGCTTGCCCTCGTCCCACTGGAGCGGGCGGCCGAGCCGGAACGAGAGATTGGCGAGAATGCAGAGATTCGCCACGCCCGCCCCGTACTCGATATCCATGATGCACTTCTTGCCGGTGCGGATGCCGACGAACCAGTCTTGCATGTGGCCGGGACTCTTGTAGACGTCCACGGCGCCGGCCGGCGGCTGCCAGTGGCGAACCTTGCGCTCCGCCCAGGTCCCGCCGTCGCCGCCCCAGTGCATGCAGGTGCCGTTCTCGCCGTGGTAGACGGCGCCGTAACCCGGCCGGCTGATCTTCGACACCCCCTCCTCGGCCAGGTCCGCGGCGGTCCGCTCCTCGGCGGGAAACCGCTTGGAAATCTCTTCCATCGGCATCTGGGTCCACGTCATCACCCAGTCGGGGTCGGTGAAGGTATACTTCACGTCCATCAACACGGCGCTGTCCCAGAGCCCCATCTCGGGCGAGGTACCGGTTGCCTCGACGGTCACGGGCCCCTGCTTGTCGGCCCCCATCCAGTACTTGGCGCAGCTCATCACGTGGGCGCCGCGGTCGCGAATCTGGCCGCCGCCCGATTCCAGCAGCCAGCGAAACACCCCGGGCAGGTGCCGTGCGTTGTACGGCCGCCACCGCAGCGGGCCGAGCCAGAGGTCCCAGTCCAACTCCGCCGGCGGCTCGCTGTCGGCCGTCTTCGACGTGTCGACCGGGCTGGGATAATGAAAGCATTCGACGTGGCGCACCTTGCCGATCACGCCGTTGGCCAGGTAGCGGTGCATCCGGTAGGCTTCCGGCTGGGAACGGCCCTGCGAGCCGATCTGGCTGGCAATTCCGGCCTTCTCGGCCGCAGCGACCATCGCCTTGCCTTCCTCGATCGTGCAACAGGCCGGTTTCTCGCAATAGATATGCTTGCCCCTCTCGGCGGCGTGGACAAAATGGACTCCGTGCCAGTGGTCGGGCGTGCCGATCACGACCGCGTCGATGTCCTTGCGGTCGAGCAGATACCGGTAGTCGCGGTAGACGTCGACCTGGGGGCCGAGGTCTTTCGGCCCCTGGGCAAGGCGTTTCTCGTCGACGTCGCAGACGGCCACGTGCTGTGCTTCGCCGGCCTCGACCAGGGGGCCGAGCTCCCTGGCCAGCCCGCGGGAGCGGCCGCCGTAGCCGATGTGCCCGACGTTGATTCGCTGATTGGCGCCCTTTTTCCCCGGCGCCGCGAGCACGCCCGGGCTCAACACGAGCGGGGCTGACGCGGCCGCCCCGGCGGCCAGGAATTCCCGTCGTCGGATTCTCCAGTTCATCGCCATATCAATCCTTCTCCTGCTCGAGATCGAAAAGAAAACGATCTTGTTCTCTACCGCGGTCAGCGACGCGTGCCGCTGTAGTACTCGGCGATCGCCCGGATCAGGCACTCGCCCGATTCGACATTCTGCTCCTTGGTGAAGATCGCGCCTGCGCCTTCGCAGAGAACGGCCGTGATCTTGAACTGCCGGCCCGGCCCGCCGCTCCATGTCGTCGCCCCCCGGTCTTCGCTGAACTGGAGGGGCTTGATCAGCCGGTTCGGGTCCTGCTTGCTGAGAATCTCGCGGAACTGCTCCTTGGGACCCAGCAGGGCGCCGATCTCCGGACCCGGCGTGAGGATCGGATCGACCATCCCGCCCCAGGTGTGCATCGACCAGATATCGGTCACCGGCGCGGAAGACGCCATCAGGCCTTCCAGGTCCTTCTGGGCCAGATAGGCCTCGTGGGCCTGGCTCTGCGGATCGGCCCCCTCGACCCGATAGGAGCGATTCATGTCGACGCCCTGGCGATTGACGCGATACCAGCCCTTCGACGGCGCGTCGGGGCTCATCATCAGGATGAAGTGGCAAATGCTCCGGCGGCGGCAATCGGCGCCCCGGTCGCTGAGCAGCCACTGGATCATGCCCACCATCCGCCATTGCGAGTTGTGCTCGCCCGGGTGCTGATTGGCGAAATAGTGAACCCAGCGTTTCTCGCGGGGGTGCGGGCTCTCCGGATCGGTGATCTCCAGGCGCAGCAGTTTGCGCCCCTCCAGCGATCTACCGAAATCGTGGAGCGCGGCGTGCGGGTGTTCGGCCCAAGCGTCCAGCATCTCCGCCGCGTCTTCGTAGGACATCGGCACCTGGAGCCCGAACAGAACCCGATCCTGCTCAAACGGCGGAAACAGCAGGCGATTCTCCTTGCCGTTGCTCCGCCGTTCCCACTGGATCGGCTGCCACTGCCGGCCATCATATGACCAGGAGTGGAAGTATTCATCGAAGGCGAACTGCGGCTTGGGGTGGTCGAACTTCACATCCAGCCGCAGCGGGCTCCCCTTCGCGTGGCGGACGATCTCGAACTGGCAGTTGTTGGCCCAATCGGGATGGGTCGGGGCGTGGCTCAGGGTGACGCGGAAATGGCTCGCATCGAGTTTCTCGATCCGCGCCCCTTCCGAGCCTAACGGCCCATCGAAGCGGAAGTCCTCGATGTTCAGCTCGGCGGCGGACCCTGAACCGGAAAGCGGTAGCAGGGACGCCAGCAGGATCAGGCAGACTGCGGCACGGTGCATGGTTCTCCTCCCCGGAGCACGGTAAACTCTTCGCCTGGGTCCCAGGCTCGCGCCTGGGCAGCTTCCCAGCCTAGCAGGCAATCTTTCGTCGTTCCAGGCGTTGTCCGGCGGCATCGAGAGCCGGAAAGGCAACTCGCCAAACGCCAAGCCGCCCCGGCGCTGCACGGATCAGCGTCTCACTTCGCGCTGGAAGAGCCGCTTTGCGCGATGGGTCACGTCTCCCTGCCGGAACCAGGATTCGGGAGCCGCTCGGGAGAACTGCGTGGGCGGAGAGACCGCCAGAAATGCGTCCTTTTGGGTCGCCAAAAACGTACAACGACGCTCCGACCGCGCCCTTTCCGGCCGCACTGCCGACCGCCGGCAGGNNGAATCTCGGACCTCGTCCTTATCAGGGACGCGCTCTAACCAACTGAGCTATGCGCCCAAAGCGGTTTGCTGGTCGCAACCGACGTTCTTTTTCTAAGCATACCCCAGGGCGGCCGAGTGTAAAGGGGGGCTGGCCCGGCCAGCTTCATTATGCCACCAATGTGTAGTAACGATCCCCCCGATACAGATTCTCCAATCGGAAGATTCTGTTTAATCGGATAAGGTTACAGAGGCTTGCCGTCCGAAGAATAGAGGTGTGCCGGACGCGCCACCGGCGGGCGCCGGCTTTCTGGTCCGTGCGGTATCCGAGAGCGGGCATCTGCTTGCCCGTTGGAGCGGCGACCGCCCGTGCCGAGTTGACGCGAACATCGCTCCCCCGTTTTGAGTTAAGGAGTCCGTCGATGAGACGATTGTTGGTTGTGGGATCGTGGATCCTGGTGATGTTATGCAAACCGGGCTTGGCGGCGCCGGCCGAGCTTCCGTCGGCCGAACAGGCCCTGAAACAGTACGTGCCGATTCACCGCGACGTGGACATCGACCGGCCCGACGCCGCCGAAGCGGCGCAATGCAAGATCTCGGCGCGAAAGGTCGACGGCAAGACCGCCGTGGCCATCCAGTCGCCGGCCGGCCTGTTGCTGCGGCTGTTCGTCGACGCCGACGGCAACGGGGTGGTCGACCAGTGGCGGTATTTCAAGGACGGATTGGAGGTCTACCGCGACATCGACAGCAACGGGAACAACCGGGCGGACCAGTATCGCTGGTTCCATGACGCCGGCGGCCGCTGGGGGATTGACCGCGACGAGAATGGCACGGTCGATTATTGGAAATCGATTTCCGCCGAGGAGACGTCGGCCGAGATCGTGGCGGCGCTTGCTGAAAAAGACGTTGCGCGATTCCTGCGCGTCGCCCTGTCGCCTGCCGAGTTGAAGTCGCTCGGCCTGGGGGCGGAGAAGACGAAGTCGCTTGCCGAGAGGCTTGCCGGGCTGCAGGAGAAGTTCCCGCGGCTCGCGCAGCAGCAGCGGGTCGTTGGCCCGGCGACGAAGTGGGTCCAATTCAGCGCCAGCCGGCCGGGGATCGTGCCCGCCGGCACCAACGGCTCGGCCAACGACGTTCAGGTCTACGAGAACGTTGTGGCGATCACTGACACGGACGGGGTCAACGGGCAAGTGCACATCGGCACGCTCGTCAAGGTCGGCGAGACGTGGCGGGCGATCCAACTGCCCGTGCCGGTTGAGGAGGGCCAGAACGAGATCGCCGAGAGCGGCGAATTCTTCAACAAGCCGCCCGCCATCCGCCAGCTGGACATGCCCTCGGGCGGGCCGAGTGAAGAATTGCAGACGGCGTTGGCCAAATTGCAGGAGTTGGACCAGAAGGCCGGGACCGTACCGGACGGCCCCGCCCGCAGCCAATACCACCAGGCCCGTGCCAATCTGCTGCAAGAGATCGCCGCCAAGTCGACCTCGGCCGAAGAGCAATCGCTCTGGCTTCGCCAGTTGGCCGACTCGGTGAGCGCGGCGGTCCAGTCGGGTGAATTTCCCACCGGGATCGAACGGCTCAACGCGTTGCTTGCCTCGCTGAAAGGGAAGGACCCGGAGACCGAGGCCTACGTGTCGTTTCGAAAGCTGAGTGCCGAATACGGCCTGAAGATGCAGAACTCCAGCGCGATGGACTTCGCCAAAGTGCACCAGGAGTGGCTGGACAATCTGCGCGAGTTCGCCGAGGCCTATCCGGACAGCCCGGACACGGCCGAGGCGATGCTCCAACTGGCGATGGCCCACGAATTCGCCGGGGAAGAAGACAAGGCCAAGGAGTGGTATGGCCAGATCGCCGCGAAATTCCCCGAGTCGTCGCAGGCGCGCAAGGCCGCCGGAGCGCGCACACGCCTCGACTGCGTGGGCAACGTGATCCGTTTCCAGGGCCAGAGTCCCTCGGGCGAGACGGTCGACCTGACCGGTTACCGCGGCAAGGTCGTGGTGATCCAGTATTGGGCCAGTTGGTGCGAGCCCTGCAAGGCCGACATGGCGGCCCTCAAGGATCTCGCCATTCGCTACGGCAAGTCCGGATTCCAGGTGATCGGCGTGAACCTCGACAGCACCCTGCAGGAGATGAAGTCGTACCTTGCGCAGAACCCTCTGCCATGGCAGCAGATTCACGAGCAGGGCGGACTCGACAGCCGGCCGGCCAATGAACTGGGAATCCACACCCTGCCGACGATGATCCTCGTCGACCAGGGCGGGAAAGTGGTCAACCGCAATGTCCACGTGGCAGAACTCGATTCGGAATTGCGCAAATTGATCCGCTGATCGAGCGCGGTGCAGACGACTTGAGGGCACTCTGCGGGCCCCGAAGACAGAGCCTTTCTGGGGGGGAAATGGCTTCTGTCTTGCGGGGCCCGACTATTGCGCTGACAGCCGTGGGAATCGGCCGTGCGGACAAGCGGGCCGCGCCGCTTGCGATAACTCCTTTGCGGACTATGCCTTACACGATTTGCCGGTGCAACCGTCTGGTCCATCAATATCCGGAAGGCCTGCAAAATCGAAAAAAAGTTCCCGGTCGGCACAATCATCAACCGAAACCTATAGTCAGGCGGCCATCTCCAACGGAGGTCGCGCCAGGGGGGGGAACGGCTTCAAAACTCGGCAGACGGGGGTTTGCCCGAATTGATTCTTTTCTCCTCCGAACGTGTCTGACAGGGTTTTATTGGAACGCAGGTCCAGGTGACAAAACAACGGATCGCTCACGGCCAAACCGCAAGAGGTCGTTGAGTCGCGTGGCTCCGGGGGGGGAGGCACTTGTGTTTCCAGCCGCGGGCGTAGAGAAAGGCGCCGCCTGATATGGGCCACGGGGTCGCTGAAAGAAGGAGGGAAGGCATGCGACGTTTGTCTTACGTACTTACGGTAACCGCCATCGTGATGGCGTTGCCGACCTTGGCAAGGGCGAGTAACCAGGAGGTTGCCGAGCAGATTGCCGTCAACCTTCGCGAAAGTGGCCAACTCGAAGGCTACAAGATCGGAGTCAAGTACCAGGAGGGCACCGCCTGGCTCCGCGGCCAAGTGACCAGTCAAGAGCAGATGGATGCGGCGCTTCGCGTGGCGATGCGGTCCCAGGGAGTCGAACGGGTTGTCAACAACCTGACCGTGGTCTCGCCCAAGAAGTCGGCCGTTGCGAAGCCGAAGCTCTCGATGGGCCGTCTGCTGGGCGGACCGCTGCGGCAAATGAGCGGGGCAACCGCTCCCGAACGCCGCACGAGCCAGCCTTGGGGGAACTACGAGCGGACGGCGGCGAGCCAGGTGACAGCGACGGCCGCGCGATTGCAGGCCGTCCAGTCGCAAGCGCCGGAGGCCTCGCCTGTGGCTTCGTCCTTTGACAACACCTCCGCCGTTCCGACCCTGGCAATCGCCCAGGCCGAACCGGTGGAGATTCCGCCGGCGCCGGTGATGGTCGAGAGTTCGCCCACCGTCACGGAAGCGGACATGGTTCCCGTGGGGCGCCCGGTCCCGGTCGCCTACACCCAGGGAGGCGCGCCGGCTCCGCAGTATGTGACGCCGGTCGGCTCCGGGTCGGCTCCGGCCTGCTACGACCAGCCGAACCTGCCGAATTACGCCTGGCCCAGCTATGCGGCCTATCCGAACTACGCGGCCTTGACCTATCCGAAAAAACACTCGCCCGCGGCGTGGCCCTACATCGGCCCCTTCTACCCCTATCCCCAGGTACCGCTGGGCTGGCGGAAGGTCACGCTCGAGTGGCACGACGGCTGGTGGAACCTCGACTTCGACGACGGCACCGCTCGCGGGCCGTTCTCCGGTCTGTTCCGCCCCCACAAGTAACGCCTTCTGGTAGCGACAAAACCCTCGCGCGGCGCCGGTCCGCGCGGGGGTTTTTTTGTTGATCCCGGCGCGGCCGCCGCGCCTCGATCCGAGCGGCGCCGGCCGGTTTTGGCCATTCGACCGCTACGAGCGGAAAAACCCGCAAGTCTGGCATAGTTTCTCACGATAACAATGGTAGTCGGGGGAGGTGGTCGCGATGGGTTTGCCTCTTCCGGCATGCTCGGGGAAAACCCTTACCGTCGGCGCCGAGCGAATCGGTCGGTCCCGACCCATGCACTTAAACGTCGAGGTGAATTCGATGTACCGCAAGACTGCATCCACGATCGCCCTGGGAGTCGTCCTGCTAGGCCTGGCCGCGTCCAGCGGCTGCGCGACCTACGGGCCGAACATCCGCAATTCGCTCTGCCTCTACCCGATTCCGCTGAGCCCCTTCTTCCAGGACGAGGCGGAGGATCAGGCCTGGCAGAAGGAACGCTACGACAAGGTCCCGATCCTCGGGCCGCTGACCCAGGGTGGGCCGGCCGTGGCACTCGATCCGCCAAGCGACGACGAGATCATCCGCGCCCTGGAGAAGGCGCGGCCGGTCGAGGGAGGCCTGCCGTTCCTGCATGAAGTGCAGCGAAACAACGTGCGGATTGTCGTCGAGCCGATCCAGGACTACGTCGATCCGCCGCGGGTCTATCCGCTGATCGGACCGGCCCAGCTGCACCACGCCCACTACAAGTGCACGATCTACTTCACCGAGCGGACAAACGTCGGCTGGCCGATTCCTTATACCGTGATCAACGAGAACGCGCAGGAGGTGGTCTACATCGACCACAACCACCTGCACGTGGTCGGCAACGTTGAAGGCGGGTTGACCAGCAACTACTGATGGCGCGCGGGGTGCAACCGCGCCGGGGCCAGGCCCGCTGGCGGCGCCGGGCGACGGAACGCGGGGAACGGTGCCGACTCGCCCGCGCCGCGGCGGTCTTCCTCACAGCAGACAATTCACCCGGCGGCATCGATCCACGAGCCTCGATGTCGCCGGGGCTTTTTCGTGGTCCCCCTTCTCGCGGTCTTTGCCCATGTCCGGCCGCGGGGTGCGGGCGGTTCGTTGTTCACCATGCATGGCGGGAGCTTCTGCCGGTTCGATGGCGTCACCAGCCATGAAAGTCCGATTCCATCCAGAGATTGCCCTGGTGCCTATGGCCCTGGTCCTGGCGCTGGCGGGCCGCCCTGCCTCGGGCGACGGCCGCGATCGCGGCGAGGATCGCTATCAGTTTGCCAAGGGGCTCTACGCGCGCCAGCAGTGGGATGCCGCCGCCGAGGAGTTCGCGGCGTTCTTGGCGCAGCAGCCCGACCATGCTGCCTGCGACAAGGCGCGATTCTACCTCGGCGAGGCGCTCGTCCAACAGAACCGCTTTCGCGAGGCCCAAGGTCATTTCGACCGTTACCTGGCCAACCAGCCGGACGGCGAATTCCGCCGCCAGGCGTTGTTCCGCGGATCGGAGTGCGCGTACTTGAGCGAGCAGGCCGAGGAGGCCCGCCGCCGACTCGAAACGTTCACGGAAACCTACGGCAACGATCCGCTCAGCGGTCTTGTCTTGGCCTATCGCGGCGAGTTGGCGCTCCGCGGCGGCCGCGCTGGCGAGGCGGAATCGCTCTTCCGCCAATCGTTGCGGGACTTTCCCGACGGCGCGTTTCAGGACGATTGCCGGCTGGGCCTGGCCCGGGCCCTGGAAGCCGGCGGCAATCGCGACGAAGCGGAACGCTATTACCTGGCGCTGGCAGCCAAGAAGAACAGCCGATTGGCCGGCGAGGCCCAATTCCGACTCGGCGCGCTCTACTACGCCGCCGCCCGCTACGACGCCGCGATCGAGGCGTTCTCCGCGCTCGAGTACGAGCCGGCGGACAGCTGGGCCTGCAGTGCGCAGATGGGCAGGGGGTGGGCGCTGGTCCGACTGGGGCGCCACGCGGACGCCGCCGCGGTCTTCCGATCGATCCAAGACCACGCGCGGCTGGGAACCGAAGCCCGCTACTGGGTGGGACTCTGCCACAAGGCGCGATCCGAGTGGGACCTGGCGTCCCAGGCGTTTCTGGCGGCCGTTGAACGCCTCAACGGCGCAGCGGAAGACGCAGCGCCCGCGGAAACCGGCGGCGGGCACCCCCCCAAGGTGACACGCGGCGGGCTCTACTTCCATGCCGCGGAATCGCAGTTGGCCGCCGGGCGCTTGGCCGAAGCGCTGCGTCTCTTCGAGCGGGGCACGGAGATTGCCGCGGCGGACGATCCCTGGCTCGACGACATCGGGCGGGCGAAGGTTCAAACACTGCTGGAGCAGAAGGATTACTCAGGGCTGGAGATCGAAGTCCAACGTTTCCTCGCCCGCTTTCCCCACAGCGGCCTGGTCCCCGCCGTGCTGCGGATGCGGGCCCGGGCACAGCTCGAGCAGAACCGTTACGGCGAAGCCGAGGCCGCGCTCCGCCGGCTCGCCGACCTTGGCGCGGAAGAGCAGGCGAGCGACCTGTTCCTGCTCGGCATGGCCCACGAAGGCCAACGGCAATTCGCCGCCGCGATCGAACCGCTGGAGGCCTATCTGGCGACTGCGGACCAGGCCAGCCGGCGCCAGGCATTGGCGCTGCTGGCCGTCTGCTGCGCCCGCTGCGGCCGTTTCGACGATGCCCGGCGCCGCTACGAGGAGGCGTTTGCCGGACGGAGCGAGCCGGACGAGGAGGGCGAAGAGCGCTTGCCGGCCGATGCGGCCGAACAGGTTGCCGAGGCCGCCCTCGAGGCGGGCCAGTTCGAGACCGCGGCGGGCTTCTACGAGCGGGTCCTCGACCGGCAGCCCGATCCGTCTCAGCGGGGCCGTGCCTTGGTGGGGCTGGCCTGGTGCCGTTTTCAGGCGTCGGACTACGCGGAGGCGGACCGGGCGCTTGCTGCCGCTCTGGAGCTGCCGCTCCAGGAGAAACTCGCCCTTGAGGCCAGGCTGCTCCGCGGCAGAACGCTCGCGAAGATCGGCGATCTGGAATCGGCCTGGGAAATCTTGCAGGCGGTCGTCCGCGACGGGCGCCCCTCGCCCTATTGGTCCGAGGCGGTGTGGTCCGCTGCCCGGGTGGCCGAACGCCTTGGCCGGCCGGCGTCGGCAATCGAGCTCTACGAACGGATCGCCGACGCCGAGCCGTGCGATCACACCGCCGGCGCGCTCTACAACCTGGCGTGGCTGCTGCGCGAGCGCGGAGAGATGCGGCGCGCCGGCGCGCGGTTTCTCCACCTCTACCAGGACCATCGCGAGAGCGCCTACTGGGCGCACGCGGCCCTTGCCGTGGCCCAGGGCCATCTGGAACGCGATTCCTGCGGCGAGGCGGAGGCGGTCCTCGGCGACGTTCTGGCGAGCACGGGCGGAAAAGAGATTCTCGACCGGGTTCTTTATCTCGGCGGCCAGGTTGCACTGGCCGCCAAGGATTGGCGGCTCGCGCGGCAGCGATTTGAGCGGCTGCTGGCCGAATGCCCCGACAGCCGGCTGGTCGCCGCGGCCGAATTCGGCGCGGCCGAAGCGATCTATCACGACCACGATCCGGCGGCCCTCGAACATTTCAAGCGGATCATTGAGGCCGCCCGCGGCGACGCGACCACCGCGGCGGCCCGCCTCCGCGTCGCGCAGTTGCACGCCGAAGCGAACCGCTGGGACGAGGCGGACGAGCAGGCGACGGCGATTGCCGGTGAGTTTCCCGGCTTTTCCGAACAGCATGAGGTCGACTACGTGTTGGGCCGCTGCCTGGCGGCGCGGGCCCGCCTGAACGAGGCTCGCGAGGCCTACCAGCGGGTCATCGATTCGCCCGCCGGCCAGCGGACGGAGACGGCCGCCAAGGCCCAACTGATGATTGCCGAGACGTATTTCCACCAGAAAGACTATGCCCAAGCGTTTCGCGGCTACATGCAGGTCGAGATCTTCTACGACTATCCGGAACTCCAGGCCGCCGCGCTGCTCCAGGCCGGAAAATGCCGGCAACTCGCCGGCCAGCCCGGCGAAGCGCGGCAGCTCTACCAACAGGTCCTCAATCAGTATCCCCAAACGCTCGCCGCCGCAGAGGCCGGACTCCGCCTGCGGAGCGGAGAGGCGACGCCGGAGCAGCGCGTCGCCAGCCCCGCGGGGAGCCCGATCCGATAAGCCCCGGAACAACGCACGACAAGTAGACCCGTCTGAAACGAGAACTGCCATGACTCATCCCTTGAACCAGCGGCTGCCCGGCGCGTGGGCGGCGCGGACTCTCTCCGCGATCATCCTCCTGTTCGGACTTGCGGCCGCGGTCTGCCCCCAGGAGGTCTCCCGAACGGGCCCGCCGGACCAGCGCGCGGCCCCGGTCGCCGACGAGGAACCGATCCCGACGCGGAATCTCTGGAACATCATGCAGGACGGCGGCGTCCTGATGATTCCGCTTGCCGCCTGTTCGCTGATGCTCGGGGCGCTGATTTTCGAGCGGTTGGTCAGTCTCCGCCGCGGCCGGATCATCCCCCGGCCGTTCGTCAAGCGTTTCCTCGAACAGATTCGCGAGGGGGAGCTGGAGCGCGACGCCGCGCTGCAATTGTGCGAAGAGAACAGGTCGCCGGTCGCCGAGGTGTTCGCCGGCGCCGTGAGAAAGTGGGGGCGGCCGGGCGTGGAAGTCGAGCAGGCGATCATCGACAGCGGCGAACGCGTCACGAACGGTCTCCGCCGCTACCTGCGGCTGTTCAACGGCATCGCCACGGTCAGCCCCCTGCTCGGCCTGCTGGGGACGGTCGTCGGCATGATCCGGGCGTTCAACGCGATTGCCACGAGCGACGCGATGGGCCGGCCCGAACTGCTCGCCGCCGGAATCAGCGAAGCCCTGCTGACGACGGCCGCCGGCCTGTCGGTGGCCATCCCGGCCTTGATCGTCTACATGTATTTTGTCAGCCGGGTCGACCGCCTGATCATCGAGATCGACGCCCTTGGCCAGAGCCTCGTGAACGTGATTTCCGCCGAGGAGCTGGAAGCGAAGGGCACGAGCGGTCCGGCGCCGAAGTCGCGCCGAAGTCCAAAGAAGGAGGTCGCGTGATCGGCCATGCCACTGAAAACCCATTCGGATGAACAGCCGACCCTCAACCTGACGCCGATGATCGACGTCGTCTTCCTGTTGATCATCTTCTTCATGGTCGGCACGGAATTTTCGGAGCTCGAACGGAAGATCGGGCTCCGCGTGCCCGAAGTGTCAAACATCGAGGCCCTCACGCCGGCCCCCGAGCCCCGGGTGGTCAACGTCTACCAGGACGGCCAGATCATGCTCGACCGGACGCCGGTTGCCGATCTGGAGGAGCTCACGCGGCAACTGCGGGCATCGAGGCAGCAGTACCAGGACCTGGGAGTCCTCGTCCGCGGCGACGCCGAGGGCAGGTTCCAGCACGTTGCCGAAGTGCTCAGCGCTTGCCGCGAGGCGGAGGTCCGCGAGCTGGGAATCTCGGTCCGCCCAAAAGCCGTGAGAAGGTAGCCATGCGCTGGTTTTCATGCGACCAATGGATCCATTCGGCGAGAAGCCTCTCCTGGCCGGTCGTCATCCTCTGGCTGGGCATCGGGGCGGTGACGATCGCCCTGCTGATCCTCTCGCGGACGCGCTGGGGCCAGACCCGGCTGTTGAGAAAGTGCCTGGTGCTGTCGATTCTGGCCCATGTGCTGCTGGCGGGCTACGCAACCACGGTGAAGATCGTCAGCGGCCTGCCGCCGCGGGCGCCGGCGCCGATTGTCCACATCGCACTGGACGACGGCGACCCCTGGGACGCCCGCTCGCCCGAGGCCGGCGTCGAGCGCCCTCGCCCGTGGGCCAGCCACCACCACCCATCGTCGATCGCCCCCGCGCCGCTGGATCTGGACCGCGCCGACGCGCCGGACGACGGCCCGCGCGAGCGCCCCGCGCGAGCGCCGAGTCCGGGACTGTCCACGTCGATCCCTCTGGACGACCTGGCCGTTGCCGGTCCCCTCCAGCCCGATCCGGACGCGCCCTCGGCCCTTCCCGCTGCCGGCCAGGCCGCGCCCCATCGCTCGGCCGAGCCGATCGATCCGCCGAAACCCCAGCGCCGCGCGGCGCGCAGCGATCCAGCGCCGCCGCTTTCGACCGAACGCATCGAGCCGGACCGGCGCGCCTCCGGCGCCGAATCGGGCCGCGCCGAAGCGGAAGGCCTGCCGGCCTCGCTCGTCGAGCAGAGCATTCCTCTGCCGCGATTGGAGGACCAGCCCGTTGTCGTCGAGCCGAGCAGCATTCTGGCCGGTCCGATCGATGCCCCGACGACCGCTCCCCGCGGCAGCCCGGCCGACCTGGCGCGGGCCAGAGCCGAGAACTCGGCTCGGCCAGGCCGATTGGCTCCTTCGGCGTTGGCGTCCGCCACGGGGCCGGTGCAGCCAAGCCCGCCGATCGCCGCGGCGGCGACGCACGGGCTGGTCGAAGTTCCGCCCGGCGACGCCGCCGATGCGGTCGGGCCGCCGCTTCTGGGAAACCCGCGCCAGCGCCGCCCGGTGGAACGAATCCCCAAGGCCTATCAGCTCCGCGTGGCTCCGAACCGCTCCGAAATTGCCCTCCGGCACGGGGCGACCAGTGAAACCGAGGAAGCGGTTCACGCCGCCTTGCGCTGGCTGGCCGACAATCAGGAACGCGACGGGCGCTGGAGGCCCGCCCGTCATGGGGGCGGCCAGGAGCCGATGGTGCACGGGCGGGATCGCTTCTCCGCCGGCAGTCGGGCGGATACCGGCATCTCCGCCCTGGCACTGCTCGCCTTCATGGCCGCCGGTCATACCCATCAGGATGGCCTCTACCGCGACAACGTCCGCCGGGGATTGGAGTCCCTGCTCCTGTCGCAGGCCGCCGATGGAAATCTGGGCGGCAAGGCAAGCACCTATGCCTTCATGTATTGCCATGCCATGGCGACGATCGCCTTGAGCGAGGCCTTTGGAATGTCCGGCGACGCAAGGCTCGAAGGCCCGGTCCGCCGCGCCGTGATGTTCACGATCACGGCACAGAATCCCAGCACCGGCGGCTGGCGGTACACTCCCGGCGACGAAGGCGACACGAGCCAGTTGGGTTGGCAATTGATGGCCCTCAAGAGCGCGGAGTTGGCCGGCATCCCGATGCCGGAGCACACAAGGCAAGCGGCCATCCGCTTTCTCGACAGCGTCTCGTCGGGCAGGCACGGTGGCCTGGCCGCCTATCGCCCCGTCGAGCCCCCCAGCCGGCCAATGACCGCCGAAGCCCTGGCTTGCCGGCATTTTCTGGGGATCCCAGCCGATTCGTTGGCGGCGCGCGAGGCCGCGGAATATCTGCTTGGAGAACTGCCGGGCGAAGGGCAAGCCAATCTCTACTACTGGTACTACGCCACCCTGGGGCTCAACCAGGTGCGAGGCGACGCTTGGGAACGCTGGAACGCCGCGCTCCAGCGGGAACTCCTGGCAAGCCAACGCAGCAGCGGTCCCTTGGCTGGCAGTTGGGACCACAACACCGTCTGGGGCGGGTACGGTGGACGGGTCTATTCCACCGCACTGGCCGCCCTCTGCCTGGAGGTCTACTACCGGTTCATGCCGCTGTATGTCGAGGCAGCCGCGATCGGACGACAACTCCGCTAAGATCGGCGATCCGCCAGCGGGCCTGCGATCGGGGCAGACCCTTCTTTTCAGGTTCTATCAGCCAGATCTTCTGGTTGTGCCCCCCAAATCGAGCCGGATTTCAGCCGCATCGTCTTTCGGATTGCAGCCAGGAATGTGCCCCAATGGTGGGGTTGCGCGATCTCGCTGATTCAGGCTCTGGGCCCGGCAGCCCTCGTCGGATGACGATAAGGGAGGGCCGGGCGATTCGGATCACTCCACGGAGGGACCGCGTATCGCGTTCGCACTCCGCACGATCGGGCGCATCAGGCGCCTTGCGCCGGTTGGCTGGCAGCCATCCGGCGCGGAGTCGCCCGCATCGCGTCAGCCGGTCGGGACGCTGTCAAGCCGGCGGTTTGACAACGAACAGCCCTTCAGTAGAATAATAAGGTTAGTCGATCCCGCCTCGGACCACTCAGAAGACATTCGAGGACGTGCGGCCGCAAGATGGAGAGGTTCTGGCTATTCGGTCAAGATAGGCAGGTTCCCTCGGGCGGTCGATCCTCGCCACGCAAAGGACTCCGATCATGTTCGCCCCTCTGGCCTATATCGGCATGCCCGGCCCGATGGAGATGCTGATCATCGCGGCGATTGTGCTGCTGCTGTTTGGCAATCGTCTCCCGAGCACGATGCGCTCGCTGGGCCGCGGCATCGTGGAATTCAAAAAGGGCGTGCAGGGAATCGAGGACGACGTGGACAAAGCGGCGACGCCCAAGGATGAGCAGAAGTAGGCGATATGGCACGGCTTTAGCGGCATAAGACCCGCAGAGGTACGACAAGTGAGCGGACTTTGTGCATTCATCAGCATGCCCGGCCCGATGGAGATGTTGATCATCCTCGGGATCGGCGTCCTCTTGTTCGGAAAGCGTCTGCCCGAGGTGGGACGCTCGCTCGGCAAGGGGATCATGGAGTTCAAGAAAGGCGTTCAGGGGATCGAGGACGAGATCTACACGGCGAGTTCCACGACGACGCAGTCGAGCCAGCCGACGGTCGAAGATCGCGACGAGCCCACGGCGCCGAAGTTTGAGCCGCCGCCGGCGGAACCCAGCGACGAAATGACGCCGGCCAATCAGGCGTGAGCTCGCCGCCTTGGCTTCGACCCGGCGGGCGAGTCCGCTGTCGGCCAGGCAAGGCCTCCGGTAGAGGAGCATGTTTGTCGCGGGCAGCCCAGACGCGGGCATGAATCTCTGGACGGGCGATTAGCTCAGTTGGTTAGAGCGCCGCACTCACATTGCGGAGGTCACTGGTTCAAGTCCAGTATCGCCCACTCGTTCTAAGTCGTGCCGAACATTGGACTTATGTACCTGCCGGCGGTCGGCAGTGCGGCCTGAAACCGAAAGTAAATGGGTAGTCTCCTACCCGTTTGGCTCGAAGTTGGAGGGTTGCACCATGCCGCGTCTGAACCGTCCGCCGAAGCTGGGTCTCCACAAGGCATCCGGCCAAGCCTGCGTCCATTGGCAGGGGAAACGCCACTATCTGGGGAAGTACGGCTCTGTCGAAGGCACCTTGCCCCAGCTGCCGGCCGTGGTGGCCGACATGGTCCGGTTCCAGCGGCTCACCGGCTGCCGACCTGGCGAAGTCTGTTCCATCCGGCCGATGGACGTGGACCGATCCGCCGAGGTCTGGCTCTATCGGCCGGAGGATCGGAAGACCGCGCATCACGACCGCGAGCGGACCATCTTCATCGGACCGAAGGCCCAATCGGTTCTCATGCCCGACTTGCTTCGGCCCGCGGACTCGTTTTGCTTCTCACCGGCCGAGGCGGAAAAGCAGCGGCTCGCCGAGTTGCACGCCGCGCGGGTCACGCCCATGAATTGCGGGAACAAGCCCGGCTCGAACAAGGTTCGCCACCCGAAGCGACGGCCTGGCGATCGTTCGTAACGGTTATCTGATCGGGAAGGGCCCGGACTGCGGCGCCTATCACAATATCTGGTCGTCGACCAAGCACTACACCAGCACCTTGCTCGGCGTGCTGGTGGGCGCGGGAAGTGCCGGCTCGACGATCCGGCCGCAATAACAAGTTCAACGGCTTTTTTGCCAGGATCGGCGAGGTGCTGAGAATTGATCCGTGAACGGTGAGCGAGGATACTGAAAACCGAACGTATACGCGAACACGCACAGACAGGATAAGAGGAAATGCCATGTCTCCACTGCTTGCCTCGACGAAGACCGGTCGCCGTCGCCCCCATCGCCCGACTCAGCCGATGGTTGCCTCGATCACAATCGTGACGGCTGCAATTGTTGTCCAAGCAATGCTCGCGCCCGCGGTCGGCGCCGAGCCGGCCAAGCGTCCCAACGTGCTGTTCATCATGGCCGACGACCTGAACAACTCGCTCGGCTGCTACGGCCACGCGATCGCCAAGTCGCCCAACATCGACCGCCTTGCCCAGCGCGGCGTTCGCTTCGATCGGGCCTATTGCCAGTTCCCGCTGTGCGGACCGAGCCGGAACTCGATGCTCACCGGCCTCTATCCGAACAGCACCGGCATCATCCGAAACGCCCAGCTCTTCCGCCAGACCATCCCCCGTCACGTGAGCCTGCCTCAGGCTTTTCGCCAGCAGGGCTACTTCGCCGCCCGCATCGGCAAGATGTATCACTACAACGTGCCCAATTCTATCGGCACCAACGGCCACGACGATCCTGGCTCCTGGGAACTGGAACTCAACCCGGCCGGCTGCGACCGGCTGCTGGAGGAGCCCGACATCTTCTCCCTCAGGCCCGGCAGCTTCGGCGGGACCTTGAGTTGGTACGCCTCGCCCCGCGGCGACCTCCTCCACACCGACGGCCTGCAGGCGACCGACGCCGAGTGGGTTTTGGAGCGGTGCGCCCGGGACCGCAGCCGCCCGTTCTTCCTGGCGGTAGGGTTCTTTCGCCCCCATACGCCCTACGTATCGCCCAAGGAATACTTCGAGGGCTATCCGGAGGCGAAGATGCCGCTGGTGAAGGGCGTGGAGGAAGACGTCAAGGACCTGCCGGCCGACGCCCTGGGCAGCCACAAGAAGGAACACGAACTGTTGACCGATACGCTGCGGCAGCAGGCGATTCAGGCCTACTTTGCCAGCGTCAGCTTCATGGACGCCCAGGTCGGACGGGTCCTGAACGCCCTTGACCGGCTGGGCTTGGCCGACGACACGATCGTCGTCTTCACCAGCGACCACGGCTACCACCTGGGCGAACACGGCCTGTGGCAGAAGATGAGCCTGTTCGAAGAAAGCGCCCGCGTGCCGCTCGTTATCGCCGCGCCCGGCAAGGGAAAGAAGGGAGCCGTGGCCGCAACCCCCGTCGGGCTCGTCGATCTCTATCCGACACTGGCCGAACTCTGCGGCGTGCCGGCTCCCGAGAACCTTCAGGGGCAGAGCCTCGTGCCGATGCTCCAAGACCCCTCTGCGACGGGACGCGGCTGGACGCTGAGCCAGGTGACCCGGGGCAACAAGCAGGTCACCACGTTCGGCTTCGCGCTCCGCACGCGGCGATGGCGCTACACCGAATGGGACGAGGGCAACCGCGGCCGCGAACTCTACGACCACGAGGCCGACCCGATGGAACAGACGAATCTTGCCGACGATCCAGCGAAAGCCGACCTCGTCGCCGACCTCTCCAAACAGCTGCGCGAGGCGGCCTGGTCCACCCTGCCCGAATCGGGCGAGATGCCGCCGATCCAGGAAGGGCCGTGGGCCCCCAATCTGACAAGGCCCTGATATATCCCACTCAACATTGATACCAAAGGAGCACCGATATGGATCGACGCAATTTCTTCACCAGGGATTGGCCGCCGGAGCCGCCCTGACGGCCGGCAACACCCTTCGCGCCGCCGAAACCAAGCCGAAGAAGCTTGGCGGCTTCAATCTGGAATATGCCCCCCCTCGGGATGTTCAAGTACCTGGCCGGCAACGACCTCATCGACCAGCTCAAGTTCATGAAGGACGAAGGCTTCGTGGCACTGGAAGACAACAACATGATGGGTCGCGAGGTCGAGACCCAGGACAGCATCGCCGCCGAAATGCAGCGGCTCGGGATCGAGACGGGCGTCTTCGTCGCCTACGCGGCGTGGACTCGGTTGTGGAACGCGTGACGGCGATTGACCGGGAGGGGAAAATGGTTCAAACGGCGGATGGGACGGTGGATGGCTACGAACGGCTGGCGATTGCAACCGGCTCCAACCCGATTGTCCCGCCAATCCCCGGGCATCAGAAAAGCAACCTTCTTTCCATCAAGAAGGATGTCCCTTATCTGACCGAGGTGATCGCCGCATTGGACGAGGCCGCCAGCCAGGTTCTGGTCGGCGGCCAGGTCACCGGGGCGAAGAGCGGCGGCGAGTCGATCAACGCCATCAGCGCCTGCATCCACCACCGCATGACGGCCGATGACATTGCGACATTCCAGACAGGAACCGCCCCGGCGTTGACGGCCTCACCGATCTCCTATCAACTTGTCAATCCGGCCGAGCTTGCCATTGCGGAGTGCCAGAAACGCTACCGCGGACATTCTTGACCGTCAGCAGGAAAATCATCCATGCCCCACAGCCGACCCCAGAATCCGATCCCAACCGGCTATGCCGGCCGTCTGCGTGCCCGCATGGGGCATGAGCGGGTGATGCTGCCCGGTGTGCGTGCGGTTGTCCTCGACGACGCGCAGCGGGTGTTGCTTCAACGGCGCATGGACACGGGATCGTGGGGGTTGCCGGGTGGCGCCGTTGAAATTGGAGAGACGGCCCTGCAGGCTCTGCGCCGCGAGGTGTCCGAAGAGACCGGACTGCAGGTTGGAAGCGCCCACCCCCTCGCGTTGCATTCCGGCCGGACCCAGGCTTTCCAGTATCCGAATGGCGACCAGGTGCAATGTTTTGCCGTCTCGTTCATTGTTCGTGACTGGTCGGGCATCCCCACCGCGGATGGCCAGGAGGGGAGTGAATTGCGGTTCTGGGATTTCAACAACCTGCCTGAAAATCTGGTCCCAATTCATCGCGAGACACTTGACGCCTGCCGGCGTTACACCGGACAGTTCATTCTGCCGGAGGAAGACAACGAATCCACAAACAACAAGGAAACCAAGATGACGAAATTACCCGAGACCATTTTGAACGCCTGGGATGCCCACGAGGGTCCCATTGTGTTGACAACGACCGACGCCGAGGGGGTTCCCAACGCCATTTATGCCACATGCACCGGGCGTTTTGGAGAAGACCGCCTGGTGGTGGCCGACAACTACTTCGACAAGACACGCCGCAACGCACGTGCGGGTGGGATCGGATCCATTCTGTTCATGACCGCCGAAGGCAAGGCGTATCAGGTCAAGGGCCGCCTGGAATATCACCAGGAAGGCCCGATCTTTGATGACATGAAAAAGTGGAATTCCGAGAAACATCCGGGACATGCGGCGCTGGCTGTTTGTGTGGAGACGGTTTATTCCGGCGCGGAAAAGCTTGTCTGAATCCGGGCCACGCTGAGGGGACGCACATGAAAGCGGCATGATCCATTTTCCAGAACCGGGTTGCGCCTGTGTTCGAGACGGCACGGGAGATTTGTCGGATTGAAGATTCGGCGGATTCCGGTCCGATTCGGACATTTTGCCGGTTGGACGACGATCTGCACTTTCTGAGAAAACGGCTGTAGGCCGTTTCGAGTTTCGGAATTGATCCTGCAATGAAAAAGACCCGGTCCAGTCCCCAGGCAGAACCAGCCCGAAGTTCGCGCGCGGAAGCGACCGACTGGACAGAGCAAGCGCAAGGAGATCGTGATGCAGAAGGCCCTGTTTTGTGTTCTCGCCGCACTCGTCGGCGCAGGTCTTGCGGCGGCGGCCGATGATTCTGCCGGCGCGGCCCTGGAATGGCGGGCGGGCGCGGCCGCGGCGATGATTACGCCCGAGCGGCCCCTGCGGATGGCCGGGTATGCGGCGCGCAAGGAGCCGGCCGAAGGCGCCGAGCAGGACCTGTTCGCCAAGGCCCTGGCCTTGCAGGACGGCGAGGGCCATCGCGTGGTGATCCTCACCGCGGACCTGATCGGGATCATCGACCGGCTCCGCGAGGACGTGGCCAGGCGGGTCGAGGAGCAGTACCGGCTGCCGCCGCACGCCCTGCTGATGAACGCCTCGCACACGCACTGCGGACCGGCCTACGGCCGCGCTGACGCCGAGGACTACTTCGACCAGCTGGCCGACACCCTGGTTGCCCTGGTGGGGCAAGCCCTCGACCGGCTCGCGCCCGCCGCGCTCTCGTACAGCCACGCCCGCTGCGGCTTCGCGATGAACCGCCGCACGCCGACGGATTCCGGCTACCGGAACCATCCCAATCCGGACGGGCCGGTCGATCATGCGGTGCCCGTCCTGCGCGTCGACGGCGCGGACGGCGCGCTCCGCGCGGTCGTGTTCGGCTACGCCTGCCACAATACGACGATGGGCTTTCTCAAGTGGCTGGGAGACTACGCCGGATACGCCCAGGAGTATTTTGAGCGGGATCACCCGGGAGCGACCGCGATGTTCCTGATCGGTTGCGGGGCCGATCAGAATCCCTACCCGCGGAGCCAGCTCGAATACGCCCGGCGGCACGGCCGTTCGCTGGCCACCGCCGTGGAGGCGGCGCTGGAAGTCGGCCAGAAGACGACCCGCCATCAACGCCCGCTGCGCGGTCCGCTGCGAACCGTGCTGGAGTCTGTCGACCTGGAGTACAGCGAGGCCGACCGCCCCCACCATGCATATCCGGTGCAACTGGTTCGCTTCGGCAACGATCTCTGCATCGTCGCCTTGGCCCACGAAGTGGTCGTCGATTATTCGCTGCGGCTCAAACGCGAGCTGGCCGAGCCCGGCGGGCCGGCGATCTGGGTTGCGGGCTACTCGAACGTCTGCTCCGGCTACATCCCCAGCCGGCGCGTGCTGCGGGAGGGCGGCTACGAGGCGAGCAGCCGCCCCTGGAAACCGACGCTGGAAGAGCTGATCGTCGGCAAGGTGCATGCGCTTTTCGACCGCCTGGATTCCGCGCCCTAGCGGGGCCTTGCCGGAGGACACGGCGGCCTGGGAACGGGCGTGTCGAGATCGCGCCTCTTGAGGACGACCGATCGCACAGCGGTGCGGACGGGTTGCCGATGCCAGGCGGAAGCGTCTGGACAGCGGGGTGAGCGATCATCGCCGACACGCCTCGGCGCGGCTCTGGAGACGCTCGAACGGGCCGGCAAAACTCGCCGCGCATCCGTTGACGGGCAACATGTGGGCTGCGTGGGAAGGGGACCGTTCCGCGTTCCCCATGGAAAGAGTGGGAACGGAACGGTCCTGCTTCGGGTCCACTCCCGGATCTCTCCCGCGTCCTGCCAGGAACCCGATGCCCGGGATCGACTTCGACCGCGCGGCAAGCGGAAATCACCACGCGGGAGGTGCGCTTCCGTTACTCGATCCCCTCGATGCCGGGGCGCTTCTTCAGACACCATCCACCGTAAGTGCTTGTCTGTCAATAGTCTTTGAATCGTGATTCGCCGATGTCTGGCCTTTCTTGGGGGCACCCTCCAGGCGGGTGTCCGGGCATTCGTCGCAAGCTATTGTAATCGAACGACTTGCGAGAAGCGCCGATGTGGATTGTGTCGAACGGCGGAAGATGCCACTGCTCCAAGAGTTAGGGAAAACCGGCACGGTCGCGAGCAGATCGGCGATTGCTCGACCGTGTAACGCATGCGGACGGCCGTTGCCGGAAGCGAACATCACACCACCTGATCGTCTTCGCGTTCGACGTATGTGCCCATGCCAATCACTTCCGTCGCGGGGATGCATCGTCCACACAGATGATAGACCCGCACCGCATCTTCTTCCAGATCGATCTCCCGTTGGATCATCGCGCGGAGCTCCACGAGTCGCGCGTCGGTGACATATCCTTCAAAGACGCTCTTCTGGACATGGGGGAGAAATCCTTTGAGGCGTTTCAAGAGGCGGGCGCGGCGGCGGTTCGAGACGATATCGTAACACACGACGACGTACATTTCACCGGTCCCCTGAGCGTTTTTTCAGCCGCCCGCTATTTCAGCGGGGCACGAACGGGAGGTAATCCGCGTCTTTCCGTTCAATCACCCGCGCCAGGTGGTAGATCTGCTCGCGGAGGATTTGCCGAAGTTCAAGATTCTCGTTGCGCGGACCGTAGTGCATCCGTTCGTGCATCCTGCGAAAGAAGGCGCTGAGCACGATCCGCCGGCCACTGTCGCCGAGGTAGACCGCGGGGCGGCCGTCGCCGTCCTCTCCGGTCGGGGCCTCGGCCGCCGCTTCGGCGAGATCGAACGGGGGCTGGAGCGGGTCATCTTCCGCCCCGGCACCGCCGCTTTCGCCGTCTGGTCGACCTGCTGCGGACGACTCTCGTCCGTCGCTCGTTTCTGCCAGCAGCGATTCCAGCGATTCTCCCGCCTGTTGCTGAAAATCAAGGGGCCCCAATTGACGGCGATTGATCATCCGCAGAACGAGGGAATCGACGATCGGACGGAACTCTTCGATCAAATCGAGCACAAGCGAGGGCCGCCCGTAGGCCGGTTGGTGGAAGAACCCGACCATCGGATCCAGGCCGCATCGCAGCACCTCCGTTTCGGCCGTGTTGGTGAGCAAGGCATAGCCGAAGGAGAGCGCGGCGTTGACCGGGTCGCGGGGAGGCCGGCGGTTGCGGCCGGTGAAGGAGAACGGAGCGGAGCGGATCAGCCGGCCGAAATTGCCGAAGTAGAGTGCCGCCGCCTGCCCCTCCAGACCGCGGAGCGAGTCGATCTGGTTCTCACGCTCGGCGCGGTGGATCAGCAGACGCATCTGGCCCAAGGCCTGGGCGATCTCCTCGGCGGCGAGCCGGCGCTGCGCCCGCAAGAGAATCTGCCGCTGGTGGGTGACCTTGCCGACGACGATCGCCCGGGATATTTCCAGGGCCGACTGCGGGTTGTCGGCAAACCGGAGCTGTGCCAGCCGCAGGCCAACGTTCTTCGATGCCCGAGTCGACAAACGCGCTTTGAACGATCCCCGCAGCGTCGAAAAGACCACATCCACGTTGCGCCGCGCGAGCACGGAGATCGCCCCCGAGGAGAGTTCGACCCGGCCATACAGGAGAAGCTGATCGACGTCGCTCAACCGCAACCGCTTGATGGTCCGGCCTTCGCGAACGACCAGCAGAAGCTCGCCTTGAGCGTGGACGCTCGTCCCTTGCTCGGCGATCGCCACGATGGCCATTACGAGCCCTCCGCGGGGCCTGGATTGCCGCGATCGGGGCCGTTGCCGGGCGGTCCGGCCACGCCGCGATCGTCCGGGATCCAGACGAGGGTCTCGATGCCGTCTTCGTCGCTCAGCTCGTAGCGCCCCTCCTCGCACTGCAATCTGCGGTCGGGGCGGCCATCCAGGAGCCGGCAGATCGCCTCGTGCATCTGACGCCACTGCTGCTCGATTTCGCGGCGTTGCCGGTCGAGAACGCCGTACCGCCTTGCCAGGGTCTGGGGATCGCCGGCGGCATCTTGCTGTTGGGCCGGCTCGGCCGGCGTCTCCGCGGGCAGGGTTTCGAGGTGCAGGACCGGCGTCGGATAATGGGTGGGGGCAAACTCGAAACTGCAGCGGCACTTGACTTTGCGGGTGATATGGCCGATCCGCTTGCGGATCTTCGGACAGGAGATGGGGTTGCCTTTCAACCGGCTCTGCATCAGCGAATCGGGAGCGACGTCGACGCACTTCTGGAGCAGATAGTTCACCGCCTGGGGGCCGCCGGGCACGTGGCCGAGGGAGTGGATCAGCACGACCTGCTCGTCGTGCGTCAAGCGCCGATACGCGTCGACCTGGGCTTTCAACTCGGCAAGCACGGGGCACTCGCCGAGGAGATGGCGAATCCGCCGATCGGCCTCGAAGTCGGCTTCCGTCCAAGGGGGAGCCAGCTCGGGCGGCGCGGGAACGGCAACCGCCGCCATCCCGGCACTCGACTCCTCGGGGCTCCCGGAAGAGCGGGCGTCTTCGCCGCTGTCAACGGGGACGAGGCCGGCGAGCGGCTTCAGCCGCCCGACCAGGTCGTAGAGGGCTTGCCTCGGAAGTCTCCGCAGATTCTGAAGAAATTCCAGGGGCCGATCGATCGGTTTCCCTTGCTGGTCGAGCAGCGTGCTGCGATATCCGGTCCGCCGGTGCACGCCGAGGGGGAGCTTGATCAGGTTTCCCAGTCCCTTTCCGCCGCGGTGCGGCTGCTTGGGAAAGAACTCCAGGGCGAACTCGGAGGGCAGGTCTCGCTGCAACCGAGCCAGGAGCAGCCGGCCGCACTGGTGGAGGACTTTCGCCTCTTCGGGCTGTTCCAGGAAGACCCAGTAGTGGCGCCCCTTGTAGCCGGAGTTCTCGAACAGCGGATCGAGCCCCAATTCGCAGAGGACGCCGAGAATCGCCAATCCGGTGCGGCGCGTCAGATCGCGCAATTGCCTGGCGCGCGCCGCGTCGCGGCGGGCCTCGTCCAGGGCGGGCCGGCGAAGATCCAGGTCGACGGCAAACCAGGTGGCCGTCTGGTCGAGCCGGATCGGATAGACCCCGGCCGTAAAGGCGCCCAAGAGGTGGTTGCGGATCACCGCGGGCGTCAAGGGTTCGTGGACGGGGGTGTAGCCCGTCTGGCCGTTGGTGGGACGGTGCCACTGCCGCGCGTAGACGTCTTCGCGCCCGGAGAACAGCGAGGCGAAGCGGATGCAGTCGGCGTCGCTGGGCGCCGGCAAGGTCTTTTCAGACGCATCCTCCAGCGGATTGGGGATGCCGGCTGCTTCGTGGGGATCGCCGCCGCTGCGGAGCAACTCGGCCGCTCGCTCCTCGGGCAGTCCGGCGGCCACGGCCCGCGCGACAGCCTGGCGAACCTGCTGCCACTCGGGCGTCCCCCGCAAGAGCTCGGCGAGCGATTGCAGCCACGCCTGGTGAGCCGGGTTGGTTTGCAGGAGCCGCTCGAAGAGCGAGGCCGCGCGGACCGTGTCGCCACGTTCCTGGTAGTGCTCGGCGAGCCGTTCCAGCGCGACCCCGTCGGCCTGGTCGTCGCGGATCGCCAACTGGAATTCGCGAAAGGCCAGCCCCATCAGGCCGGCCTCTTCGCAGACGAGGCCCCACCGGGTGTGTCCGCCGCGAACCTGCTGGCGGGCTTCGACAGCCGAACGGATCGCCTCAACGGTTTGCGGATCGCGTCCCTCGGCCAGGCGGCGTCGGAGAGCTTCGAGCGAAGTGTCGGGCATGTCAGCAACCTCAACGAGGATCGAGTTGCGAGGCTATTCCCATTCTCCTGATCCCGTTCGGCTCGTCGGAAACGGCGCGTCGATCAGATGGCCTTCGCGGAGTTCCGGAGTGTGCGACGCGACGACGACCGCTCCCAGCCGCGGATCGTAGACGGCCACCGCGGCCGCGGCAGACCCGTGCAGCCGGTGAAACGCCATCCCGTAGCGCCAGATCGGCGCCCGGCCCTCGATGACGACCACGCAGCCGCGAGGAATCGCCGGCAGCGGGGGCAAGGGCTCGTCGGGGGCGATCGGTTCGTTGACGCCGATGGAATAGTAGACGATCTCGGGCACTTGGCACCTCAGGAATCATTGGATGCACTGAAAAGAACGGATTGCAGCAGGGCGACGTCGTCGGGGTTTTCAGCAAGCTTGACGATCTGGTCGTGCAAGATCAAGTGGCAACCATAGATGTTGGCCCGCGTGGCGATATGCGTCTTTACGTCGCCGGTTTGCCGGTCAAGCAGGTTGGCTGAGGTTGTCGCCAGCCAGGATTGGACGCGGAGCGCGCGAAACTGCCGAATCACGGCTTCGATCCTGTAGAGAACGTCGCCCTGAGGATCGTGGGCTTGCGAGCCGGACTTGCACTCGATCATGCACAAGCCGTTGGCGCGCATGAAGGAGACGTCGAAATCGTTCCCCGTGGCGTCTCCCACGCGCCCGATGTCCATGCCGAGCCGCACGTCCCAAATCCCCAAGTCACCCGCCTGGCGATCCAATACCCCCCAGAGAAAGGCTTCGAGCCAGCCTCCGGTCAGATAGTCTCCCGCATATTTGTCGATCTTGCCGCAGAGCTCGCCATTCTTGATCTGGAGCGAGAAACAGTCCGCAAACGGCTTCAGCACGGGCACACACGTTGGGTGAACGTGCCCGGGTTTCAGATCGAAGCCCCTCCTGCTGCGGGCACGTCCGCGTTCCTCGTCGCTCAGCGCGAGCACGGGTTCGGTTCCTTGTCGCTGTGCAATTGCCCGCGAACACTCCCACCAGGAGCGGGCCCTGGCCTCCGCTTCCGCGAGCTTTCGGTCGGCCTTGCGGGATTCGAATCCGTAGCCGGCCAAGAACTGCTTGATCGAGAGCCGATGCGTGCAGGTGACCGCGCTATGGTTTTCAAGATCGATGATTCTCTCCGGTTGTGACATATTCGTGTATAAGAGCTGCCCGCTGAGCACGCCGCGGCGGATCAGGCCGTTGAAGAAGTCGTAGGTCGCAATCGACATGGGCTTCGTCGCGCCCGTGACGTTGACCAGCCACTCGGCGCCGGGGTAGCGTGCGTATGCTTGGCGCAAGGCGCGGCGGATTGCCTCCAGGTCGTCTTCGTTTTCGAGCGGTTCGACGTGGGATCGTTCGCCGCCCGGCTGATTGGCGTAATCGAGCCCCCCGAGTTTGAGCGCCGCGAGCAGATTCGCCGCGGCACGCTTCTTCTGCATTCCGTGCGACTCGATGAGCACCAACCGATCGGGTTGGTAGTGGTGTACGGAGAGCAGGTTCGGCACGTGCTGAGCGGAGAGAAGGCAGAGCAAGACGCGCATTGGTTTCTCCTTTCTGTCGTTTCACCCAGGGATGATTCTAATTCCGGCCGGCCGCTTCAATCCGCAATTGGCCCAGGCCCATCACGGTCCCCTTGCCGATGTGCAGCCAGGCGGCGGCGGCCAACAGCGGCCAGAGGGGGCCGGGACCGGCGGGGAGCGGCAGGCTGCCGGAGATGCCGTGGAGCTCCAACTCCCTCTGCTGCCGGCCGGAATACCGGGCCAGGTCGAGGCGGTCTCCTTGCCAGGGCCCTTGCGGGGTCCGCCGGGCGAACGCGTGCAACCGTTCGGCGAACGGTTGCCAGGCGGTGCGGTCCTCGGCCGGCAAGAAGGTCGCCACCCGGCGCGTGGCGGCGACCGCGATATCGGCGAGTGTCGGCTGTTCGATCAGGCGGCCCTTGCGCCGCAGCCGCAGCGGCGCGTCGAACCGCAGCCGGCAGGGCGCCGTTTCCGGTTCGGGCCAGGGCCAGGCGGCCTGCCCGAGCGGCCAGGGGCGGCCGTCCTCGGCCGCGCGGCCGGCCGCATCGAGGCGGAGCCACTGCCGCAGCTGGAACCGCCTGCGATCCGCCCCCAGCCCCATCCCGCTGGCGATAAACCAGGCCTGCCTGAGCGTCTCGTCGGCGCGGATTGCATCGCCGATCAGGATCCACTCCATCGCCGGGGCGAACTGGGGATCGGGGGGCGCCGGCCGCAGAATGTACTGCGGCGTATCGGTCTGAACGCCCGCCGCGCCTGGCGCGGCCCGGCCCTCGAAGACGCGCCGGTAGACGGCCGGGTCCAACCCGCGGAGCGCCGCGCCCCAGACGCCGCGGAGCATCGGCACGGAAGCGGCCACGGCAGGCGTTTCCAGCAGCACCCGCCGCGGCAGGACCTCGATCCGATCCAGCGCGCGTTGGATTCCGTCGACGATCAAGCTCTGAAGATCCAGAGTGGAGTGGCTCACGGTGGCACCCTTCGCTGCTCGGAAACGTTCACATCGGATGATCTGCACAACCTTTCAACGTCGTCCTCGTCCCTGTCCGGGACCTCTTCCTTGTGACTTGCCCTTGGACTTCTCCCGTTGTTTGAGCAGGGCTTCGGTGGGCCAGTTGAACTGAATCGCCTTGATCGAACCGTCGCCGGCCGGCGTGATCGAGTGCACGAGGAGTGTCACTCTGTCGCCGGGCTTGAGTTCCTCTGGAACGTCCGCCGCGTTGATGATCGCGCCAACGGCGTGCAAGGGCTCGTATTCCGCAAAACGGCGCCCCTTTCCCTTCGGGTCCTCGACGAGAGTCGCCTC
>LSQX01252535.1_pt2 | contig 88990 bp, 76 predicted proteins | sample 654561 | NCBI WGS metagenome assembly LSQX01 (sample SAMN04489861, study PRJNA283612) | anaerobic digester metagenome | isolation source: 4 biogas reactors fed with cattle manure at either 37C or 55C with and... | place: Denmark: Kongens Lyngby | collected 2014 | reverse complement strand
GTGTCTTCGTGTGTCTTAGTGTCCTCCCCCGCTTCAAGCATCGTCTCTACTCTCCCAGGCCGTAGTTTTCGATGACATAGTCCAGGTCTTTGTCGCCTCGGCCGGAGAGATTCACCAGGATAGCGCCCTGCTCCATTTCCTTGGCCAGTTTCATGGCGTGTGCCACGGCGTGTGCGCTTTCCAGGGCCGGGATTATACCCTCCAGGCGCGAGAGTTTAAAGAATGCGTCTATGGCCTCTTTGTCTGAGATTGCCACGTACTTCACCCTGCCAGCGTCTTTCAGCTGGCAGTGTTCCGGGCCTACGCCGGGGTAGTCCAGTCCGCTGGCGCAGGAATACACCGAGGCTGGCTCGCCTTTTTCGTCTTGCAGCAGATAGCATTTGAAACCGTGGATGATCCCTTCGGTGCCGTAGGTCATGGTGGCAGCGTGGTCACCGGCGCCGGGTCCGCGGCCGAGTGGCTCAACGCCATAGATGGCGACGGGGTCGTTGAGGAAGGCGGAGAAGATGCCCATCGCGTTGGAACCGCCGCCGACACATGCGACAGCCGCGTCCGGCAGCTCGCCGGTCATCTCGATAAACTGGTCGCGCGCCTCAAAACCGACGACCGCCTGGAAGTCGCGCACCATCATCGGGAACGGATGCGGGCCGACGACCGAGCCTATGCAGTAAATAGCGGTCTCGTACTCTTTCAGATACGCCTCAAACGCAGCGTCGACCGCCTCTTTCAACGTTTTGAGCCCGTGGGACGCCGGAATCACCCTCGCGCCGAGCATACGCATGCGCGTGACGTTGGGCGCCTGTTTTGCAATGTCAACCTCGCCCATATAAATGTCGCACTCGAGGCCAAAGTATGCCGCTGCGGTCGCAAGCGCAACGCCGTGCTGGCCTGCGCCAGTCTCGGCAATCAGCTTCTTTTTGCCCATGAACTTGGCAAGCAAGCCCTCTCCCATGCAGTGGTTGAGCTTGTGCGCGCCAGTGTGGTTGAGGTCCTCGCGCTTGAGGTAAATCTGCGTCTTGCCGATGAGGTTTGACAGTCGCTCACAGTGGTAGACCGGTGTGGGCCTGCCCTGAAACTCGCGGCGGATGCGACGCAGCTCCTCTATAAATTTGGTGCTGTGGCAAATAGTTTTGTATGCGTCGGTTATCTCCTTGAACGCGGGCTCAAGCTCCGGCGGGAGATATGCGCCGCCGTAGACTCCGTAGCGCCCGTCCTTGTCGGGGAAGGTTTTAAGATAATTTGTAAAGTCGCGGTATGTTTTTTGGTCTGACATCTCCGTGTCTCCTTGTTAGTATATTCAAATTAATTTCTAAATCAAAAAATCCCTGTCCTGAAAATCTCAGGACAGGGATCGTGCGATCTCTGCGGTACCACCTGAATTGGCGGCAAAAGCCGCCCACTCTGCAGCGTACTCCGCGCGCGGCACAGCCCTGCCGGCGCTTTTATACACCCTCCGGATGATAACGGCCGGATTCCGTCGACGTTTACTTGCCGGACAGCCATCCGGCTTTCAAGCCGCCCTCATGAGCCCATTCGCATATCGTGCCGCGACGGAACTCGCACCAACGTCCGCTCTCTGAGCGCGGCCGCGATATGTTACTTCTCTCATTCACAGGTTTGATGTATTTAGGGCGATTATATCACCAAAATTTCGATTTGTCAAGCGGGTGCGACAATTTTTTTGCCCGCAATTTTTAATCTGCGGTGATAAGCACTGCCGACGAAGGCGCAATCTCGACAGAGTATGTGCCGTTCGCATCGCGCTCGAGCACCGCATTGCCATTACCACTATATGCGCGAACCATGCGCTCGCCGCCGACGCGGAAGGTCACGCGCTGCGAGGCGGGAGCTTTGTCGAGCGGGTCATTTGCCGCGCATACAAACAGAGCGCGAGAGTCTCCGCCGCGGGCAACCATCTCACCGACAACAAGGCTGCCGCCATCCGGGTCGCGAACATCAAAGAAAACGCCCGTATCAAGCGAGGCAATGGGCTTTTGGTTTACTCCCTCCAAAAACGGCGAGCGGTCAAAGCCGACAAGATGGGTCGATACCCTGCGATATTTCATATACGGCACGCCGAGCGTCTTGATTTCGGCGTTGACGGTTTTCATCTTCTCATACTGCTCGGTTTTGTTGCCCTGTGAGTCGAGCACTTGATTGTGCCACCAGCCTGCTGTGTAACAGGCCCATATAATGTTTTCGGCGCCGAACGCCATCGCAGAAAACGCCTGAAAACGCAGACGGTTTTCGCTTGTCCACTCCTCGGGCCGGCTCGAGTTGACCTGAAGCACAATCCACATCGAGCGGCCGGTACGCAGGCAGGCGTCGGACACTATGCGCAGGTTCTCATAAGCGCCGGCGACCGAGGCCGAATACATGTAAAAGTCATAGCAAATGTAATCGGTCGGGACGCACTCGCAATATCGCTTTATGTGCTCTTCATATGTAGGCGTGCCAAGCTGGTTTACTCTCTCCACATCGTCGGTTTTCGCAACCGAGGCATAGTTGGGATAGAGGTTCAGATAGGCAAACTGCCGCGGAAAGCGCGTGTTTACCAGATCGATTACCTTGCCGTAATGCGGAAAATCGAGCGCGGACGGCTCGTCGCCCGTATCGATTCCCCAAATCGCCGGATGGTCGACAAATTTCCTTGCAGCCTCCTCGTATTTTTCGAGGGGGTTTTTCTCTGCCATTGTGCCGGCATTGTGGCCGTCGCCGCCCCACCATCCGGGCAGTATTCCGGATACAATCGCGCCGACACCGTACTTTTCAAACAGGTCAAGTGCCGGCCGGTCATACTCCATGCAGACAATAAAGTCAACGCCGCCCGCCGCAATGTCACGGATATGCTGTTCTGTGCGGGCGTACGGAGCGAGCAAATATGCGCCGATGTTGAGCCTCGAGCGATCCATTCTTGTATTAATGGCGATCACCTCATTCCTGTTTTTGGTGCTGTAGGCAATTTACCATATTTACCGGGTTTTTGCAATAGATGCGTGCAAATTCCCCGATATTTTTTCCAGCGGCATAGCTTGTGCCTTTTTTTGCCCGTGGAATAAAAAAGCAGCCGCAAGTCGATACTACTTTCGAACTGAAATATAAAATAAATCCTATCTTTGCGAGTCGGTGACGCAAAATGATAAGAAAATTCATATCGGGAGAGCTTGGTCGGTGTGCCCTTGCATACAGCAGCGGCGCCGTTATATACAGTCTGCTTGAGATAGCGTTCCGCGGTTTCACTCACTGGACAATGACGCTGACCGGCGGAGCGTGCATGACGCTTATCTATCTCGCCGAGCGCAAATTGCACAATCGCAAACTTTGGCTGCGCTGCATTACGGGCACGGCGATAATAACCGCGCTCGAGTTTGCCGTCGGCTGCATTGTCAACCGCAAGCTCGGCTGGAATGTGTGGGATTACTCGGACAGGCGGTTCAACGTTTTGGGGCAAATATGCCCTCTGTTCTCAGCGATTTGGTTTGTTATGTGCATCCCGGCAACCGCGCTCTGCAAAATTATCCGGAAGCTGGGCAGCGGCTCCGGCAAACCTTCTTGGCAAGAACCGCAAGCCTGACAATTCAAAACGCCCCCACTTTTGCAGTCTGCGAATAACGGCAGCCCCTTTTGCATATTCGTATTATATCAAAAAGGCGCGGGGGCGATGTGTATTAACTGGCGAATGATTGCGGGAGCGCTGTTTGTGGCGCTGGCTGTCACCGCCGCGTTTTCTTTTGCCGCACAGATAAGCGGCGCCGAGCAGACGTCATCCGCAGGATATATAAAGTATGTCGATTTTAATGTAACCGAGCGGGCGCTCGCGGACGCGCTCGAGCTCGATATAAAATATCATAGCGAACCGTGGGCGCCCGGTTTTTCTGCTTCGCTCGCCTATCTCGGCGCGAAATGGGGCGGCGATTTCAGGCGGTATAAAAAATCGGCGCTGCTTGAGCTTTATGAGAAGCTCGAGCAAGGCGCGACGATGGAGGAGCTGACCGAGGGGCTGAAATACTATCCGTATTACTCCAAAGCATACGGCGCGGTGCTCGACGGCATGGTCGGCACTTACTATGTGCCGAGGGAAAATCCCGACGGCACGGTCGAGATGGTGGAGAAATACGGACTCAAGGCATTTTCGCCCATCGCGGCGGGCTATCGCTACAACCATTATGACGATTTTGGGTCATCGCGCTCTTACGGTTACAGGCGCCAGCACCTCGGACATGATATAATGGGCAGCATCGGCACGCCGATTGTCGCCATCGAGTCGGGGTATGTGGAGGCTTGCGGCTGGAATATGTACGGCGGCTGGCGGATAGGAATCCGCTCGTTTGACGGCAAGCGTTACTATTACTATGCGCATCTCCGAAAAAACCATCCTTACAATGACATCTATGAGGGGAAAATCATCACCGCCGGCGAGGTAATCGGCTATCTCGGCATGACCGGTTACAGCAGACGCGAGAATGTCAACAACATCTCGGTGCCACATTTGCATGTTGGCATGCAGCTTATATTCGACCCGTCGCAAAAGGACGGATGGAACCAAATTTGGATAGATATGTATAATATCACCAAATTTCTGGAACGTAACCGCTCAAGGGTCTATTATGACAGCGCAACCAAAGAATACTATGCCGAAACGGTTATTTTTGACCCGGCTGTCATAGACTGATATACTGCTATATTAAAATTTTATCTCTTTAATTTATTAAATCACTTGAAAACTAATAAAAAATATGTTATTATATAGCGGGTTCGGTAAACTGCGGGCCCGCTATTTAATTTCTAACCGTAAAACGGAGGAAATAGAGGAATGAAACGACTGCTTGCTGCTCTGGTCTCCGCGCTGCTTGTATGCACCGCGCTTGCCGGATGCTCGTCTTCCGGAGAAAAATTTGTGGTACTCGAGGAAGATTTCGGTTACGAAGAGTATGGCATCGGCATGCGCCGGGGCGACAATGCGCTGACACTTGCGCTCCAGGAAGCTATCGACGCCATGATTGCGGATGGAACGGCAGCTAAAATATCCGAAAAATGGTTCGGCGAAGACAAGATGCTGCGCGACAAACCCTTCCCGCGCGAGATAACCGATACAGGAGATGATTCGCTGCAGTACATAAAGGATAAAGGCACTCTTATCCTCGGGCTGGACGTCGGTTTCGAACCCATGGGTTTCTATGACGACAGCGGTGAAATCGTCGGCTTTGACATTGACCTCGCGAAAGAAGTCGCAAAGCGTCTTGAAGTTGAGCTTGTGCTCCAGCCTATCTCGTGGGACGCAAAAGAGATGGAGCTTGAAAACAAGTCCATCGACGTGATTTGGAACGGCATGTCCATTACTCCCGAGCGCTCCGAGGCGATGAACATTTCAAAACCCTATCTTGCAAACCGCATGATAGTTATCGTCAAAGAAGACTCGGGCATAAAGACTTTGTCCGATTTGGCGGGCAAAAAAGTGGCATGCCAGTCAGGCTCGTCCGCACTCGACGCTATCAATTCAAAGCCTGAAATTGCCTCCACTTTCGGCGAGCTTATCAGCACCTATGGCGATAACCCCACTGCTTTCCTTGACCTCAAGTCGGGCAGAGTGGACGCGCTGGTCGTGGATGAGGTCGTCGGCCTCAACCTGATTGAAAAGAACAGCTAATTGACGATTAACTTTTACAGGGCGGGACAAAAATCCCGCCCTGTGGACAGCAATTAAATCTACACAGACAAAAATATTACATAAAATAAGGACATAGCCATTAATACGCAAGATATTCTTATCATAACCGGCGTGCTGCTGAAGGGCATCGGATTTACGCTGACCCTGTTTATTTTTACAATTGTAACGTCCATCCCACTTGGGCTTGGGCTGACTTTTCTTGCAAACAGCCGCATCAAACCTATCAGCTGGCTCACGCGCGCTTATGTGCTTATAATGCGCGGCACGCCGCTCATGCTACAGCTTTTCTTCTTTTATTTCGGTCTGCCTTTTTTACCTTATGTGGGTAAATATCTTGTCATGGACCGATTCCCCGCCGCGTGTCTGACATTTTCGCTCAACTACGCAGCTTATTTCTGTGAGATTTTCCGCGGTGGACTGCTTTCGGTCGACCGCGGCCAGTACGAGGCGGCGCGCGTGCTGGGTCTGACGGGCGTGCAGACCACATTCCGCATTGTGCTGCCGCAGATGGTAAAGGTCGTGCTCCCTTCCGTTGCAAACGAGGCAATTACGCTTGTAAAGGACACGGCGCTCGCTTCGGCTATCGGAATAAGCGACCTTATGCACTACACGCGTTCGCTTGTAAACAGCCGGTCGGACGTGACACCGTTCTTCTTTGCTGCGGTATTTTATTTCTTATTTACGCTTGCACTTACCCGACTGTTCACTCGCCTTGAAGAGAAATTCAAATTTTAACGGTTTTGCAAGCATCTCGGCGAATTTTGCAACATTATTTGAAAGTTATGGATATGCTTAAACTTACCGATATAACCAAATCGTTCGGAGAAAACAAAGTGCTGCGCGGCGTGAGCCTTTCGGTCCGGCGCGGCGAGATTGTCGCGGTTATAGGGCCGTCCGGCTCGGGCAAATCCACCATGCTGCGCACCTGTGTGGGGCTCGAGCGCGTTTCCGGCGGTACTATTGAGCTGGGGGGTCGCGCGCTTGTCCGCGACGGTGTTTACGTCCGCGATCGCGAGGCGCGTGAAATCTGCTCGCGGACGGGCATGGTATTCCAGCATTTCAACCTGTTCCCGCACATGACTGTGCTCGACAACCTTTGCCTTGCTCCTGTATTGAGGGGTATCCTCGACAAAAAAAGCGCCGCAGAGCGCGCCGCAGAGCTGCTTGAAAAGGTTGGACTGTCCGACAAGGCCGACGCCATGCCCTCTTCCCTTTCGGGAGGGCAAAAACAGCGTGTCGCCATCGCCCGGGCATTGATGCTCTCGCCTGACATAATGCTTTTTGACGAGCCGACCTCGGCGCTTGACCCCGAGCTGACCGGCGAGGTGCTCACCGTAATGCGCGGGCTTGCGGCCGACAACATGACGATGGTTATTGTCACGCACGAGATAGCGTTCGCGCGCGACATTGCCGACCGGGTACTTTTTATGGACAACGGGGTCATTGCCCTTTCCGGCACGCCCGATGAGATACTTGTGAACCCGCCGAGCGAGCGCCTGCGCACCTTCCTGCGCACCTTCAACCACAGCGCCCAGCCGGCATAATGCCTTTTGCGCAAGTATCCTGCCGCTTTTCAGGCTTGATATAAGGCTGAATACACCTGTATAACGCATAAATGGCATTGTCTGCCCGTATTTGTATATATCCGCATCGATAAAAATACCGCGTCTGCCGATTTGGCAGGCGCGGTTGTTTTTATGTATTACTTTTTGCCGCCCCGGGTCGCGCGGTTCGACCAGCCGCGGGACTTGAGGCTGTCGAGGTCCTTGTACCCGCTTGTTTTACCGGCTTGCGATGCATTGGTTGAAGCCGGTTTAGCTCCGGTCGCCGCCGCACTGCCGCTTTGAGGCACTTTGCCCGATCCATGTATAGTTTCGCCGGCACGATGCCCAGCCGCGTTTATGCCGCTCTGCGGCATGCGAGTATCGCGCTCAAGCTGTCTGGCGGCTGTGGGACCGGATATATCTCTCCCCGTCGATTGCCCGCCCGGTGAGCTGCCGGTGTCGGGGGTCGGCGAAGAGCCGGTTGAATCGCCCGCAACTCCATCAGGGCCGGGCGGCTGCATCTCGCTGGGAGGGCTTGAAGCAGGCGGTCTGACGGGCCTTGTTATATCCTTCGGTCCCATATCAATGTTGAGCATTTTATGCTCTGTATCCGGCTCCGTTTCCGGCGGCATGCCCGTATCGGGAGCGGCCTGCTCTTCGGGCATCGCAGCATCAGGAGTATCGGCTGCACCCTCCTGCGGCATGCCTTCTTCGGGGACAGCGGGCGGCTGTTCTTGTGGCATGCCTGTCTCGGGAGTTTCCATTGGCTCGGCGGGGGGAGCCGCTCTCCTGTCTTCCGGCATTGCTGCTTCAGGCGTTTCGACAGTGCTGTTTTGTGGAACTCTTGTTTCTGGGGCAGTACCGTCTCCACTTCCAGAAGAGGCAACAGTAGCACTATCCTGTCGTGTGCCGCTTTGAGTGCCTCTCGTGCCGCCGCTCGGTGGCATGCCGTCAACAATAAAATCCCTTTCGCCGCGCCCAAAGCCGTCATCTCGCATGCCGCTGTCGGGTGCGGTTGCATCCGGTCTCATTTCGATTGGGAATTGCGGCTCAAGCTCTATTAGCGGCGTCTCGGGCCGGGAGGGCGCCGGCATTCCGTTTTCGGCTGGCCGGCGGGTATCGTTTTGCATACCGTCGCGCTCTATGTCATCAGGCGCGGTGCCGAATATCTCGAGCCGGTCGGTCATCAGCGCGCGCCCTTCGAGCAGCGGCAAATAGCAGTCGTCAAGCCCGTCTATTTCAACTCGCGCGCCGACAATGTGCAGGTAGCGGAGCATGTAGTAGTTATATGTATCAAGCCTTCGGTTATATTCATCGTTGGTATGCGCCGCCACAAGGAAACTGCCCGGCGCAAAGCCTGTTACTATCACAGAGTGGTACCAAACGCCGTCTCTGTTGCCGAGCATTATAATGTCGCCGAGCTGTATTTCTTCCGGGTCCACTTCCTCGGCGAACGGGCCTTCTCCTGTGTTGTTTACCAAAAAATTATATAAGTACTGAACCCCCGTCCACGCGGGCGCGCGGTCGGTTGGCGATATGTAATACCATCCGAATGTTTCGGTGAAATTCATCACACAGCAACCTGCGAAAATGCACTGTGACACAAAGTTTGTGCAGTCGCCGCCGAAACCCGTGTAGTTTTCAAACAGCGGATTGCGCTCATACGCCCATCTTTTCGCGTACTCGACCGCATGCTCGCGGTTGTACTCGCGCGTACACAGCATTTGTTTCCAACCCCTCGCTTTTTTGGGTGTATTTTTAGTATATACTATGCCGCGCACGCCGAATATGCCAATTTTATTGCCAGATTAGGAAAACATTTTACATTGTAACCTTTCATCGGTTCATGGTATAATCGCGCACAGGGTATGGAGGCCCGAAATCCAAAAAGAAAGAAGTTGACTGCAAAATGAACGAAAGAAAAGCTATGATTACGTCGAAATTCGGCAAAAAAGTCATCGGCGTAATCGCAGCCCTACTCGCGGCAGCCGCTTTCACAATTGCCGCAAGTGCCGAGCTTGGTTATGTCAACACCAAACAAACCGGACTAAACGTCAGAACCGGAGCCGGACTTACATACTCGATTATAACCTCGCTCCCCAAAGGCACACAGTTCGAGATTTTGTCCCAGTCGGGCGACTGGACAAATATCAGGTGCGGCAATATCACCGGATACGTGCACTCCTCTTATGTGGGAAGATATACCGCTCCCCAATATGCTGCGATTAATCTTCCTGTGCCGTACTACACGCAGTACGATTCGCGCTGGGCGTCGCTTAGGCTCGGCAGCTCTAATGTCAGAAACATCGGCTGCACGGTTACCTGCACTGCCATGTCCGAGTCATATCGCACAGGCGCTGCCGTAACGCCCGCAACAATCGTACGCACAAACTCGTTTACGCCGGGCGGCGCACTTTACTGGCCGTCGCACTACACACGCTACACCGGCTCCGACTGGCTCTCCTATGCATACAGACAGCTTGCGGCTGGAAAGCCGGTCATCTTCCACGGGCAAAAGTGGTCGGGCACCTCGCACTGGGTCATTATCTACGGCTATACCGGCGGCCAGACGCTGAGCGCCGAAAACTTCCTCATTCGCGACCCCGCATCGACCGGACGCACCACTCTTGCTCAGTATCTCAAGCTTTATCCCTCTTATGTAAAGCTTGTCCATTATAATGGCTGATTTGCACTGTGCTGAATAGGTAAGACTGCATAGTATGACGCGCCTCACCTTCGCCTTGTTCCGCTTTGCAGGCTGCGAATTTATTGCAGCTATGGCTTATTTATCAACAGGCGCTATCATCAAAATGACAGCTCTGCTTTTGTAAATTGCAAAATCCGCGCTTTTCCACGCGTCAGTTTCCCCGAAATGATTGACAAAACCGCACAGGGATAATATAATTAATAATTACATTATCGTCTTTCATTTGGAGGAAACAGTATGCCCGAAAAGCTGAAGGCGGGGATAATAGGCGCCACCGGTATGGTCGGACAGCGTTTTGTAACCCTGCTTGAAAATCACCCGTATTTTGAGCCGGTTCGACTTATGGCCAGCCCCCGTTCGGCGGGAAAGACTTATGAGCAGGCACTCGCGGGACGCTGGAAACTCCCAGTGCCCATGCCCGAATACGCCCGTAACATGACGGTATACAATGCCGCCGACGTTGCCTCGGCTGCAAGCGGGCTTGACCTTGTTTTCTGCGCTGTCGACATGACCAAAGAGGAAATTCGCGCACTCGAGGACGCTTATGCCAAATGCGAGGTTGCGGTGTTTTCAAACAACTCCGCGCACCGCCATACGCCCGACGTGCCGATGATTATGCCGGAGATAAACGCAGACCACCTTGCGCTTATAGATGTCCAGCGCAGGAGGCTTGGTACCAAGCGCGGTTTCGTCGTGGTCAAACCCAACTGCTCTATTCAGTCGTATGTCCCACACCTGACGCCGCTGCTCGAATTCGGCGTTGAAAAATTGGTCGTAACCACCTTCCAGGCAATATCGGGTGCCGGCAAGATATTTGCCGATTGGCCCGAAATGACCGATAACGTAATCCCCTACATCGGCGGGGAGGAAGAAAAAAGCGAATGCGAGCCGCTGCGTATTTGGGGCAGGCTCGAAGGCGACCGCATAGTCGACCGCACCGACGTGCCAATCACCGCACAGTGTATCCGCGTGCCGGTGACCGACGGCCACCTTGCGGCGGTTTATCTCAGCCTGCGCGACAAGTCGGTTTCGCCCGAGCAGATAATCGAGCTGTGGAATAATTACAGGGGCAAGCCGCAGGAGCTGCAGCTCCCGCTTGCACCGAAGCAGTTTATCACTTATTTTGACGAGCCGAACCGCCCGCAAACCAAGCTCGACCGCGATCTCTACGGCGGCATGGGAATAAGTGCGGGACGGCTGCGCCGCGACCCCACCGGCGTTTTTGACTTTAAATTTATTGGGCTTTCCCACAATACCCTGCGCGGAGCAGCCGGAGGCGCGGTGCTCACCGCCGAACTTGCGTACCGCGAAGGTTGGCTTGACTAAATTTGTAACCGCATAAAAATACGGCATCCAACCGTCGGATTACACATCCGGCGGTTTTTTTGTTTTACATAAATGAAGGCAACAAGGCTAATAATAACAGCGTAATCTCATTTCGGCAGGTGATTTTCATATATAAGAAAGACTATAAAAAATACGCCGAGCAAACGGCGCAAAAATCAAACGCATTTACCAACTGCATAAAGGCTTTTCTGGTCGGAGGCGCTATCTGCACCTTCGCGCAGTGGCTTTACAATATGTTTATCACAAGAATGAGCGAGGAAAACACCCGGCTGCTCGTTCCGACTGTACTGATATTTTTAGCAGCCTTGACCACCGGTCTGGGCTGGTTCGATAAACTCGCAAAACACGCCGGCGGCGGCACACTCGTGCCGATAACCGGCTTTGCAAACGCCATCGCTTCCGCGGCTATCGACAACAAAAACGAGGGCTGGGTGCTCGGTCTGGGCGCGAAAATATTTACTGTTGCCGGTCCTGTCATACTATACGGCACACTTGCGTCCGTTATCTATGGCTTGATTCTCTATTTCATAAGACTTGCAGGGGCAGGTGGCGCGGCATGAGCAAAAACGACCGGATTTTCAAGTTTGAAAACAAGCCTGCGATTTTCTCTTGCGGCACCGTCGCCGGTAAAAAGGAGTGGGAGGGCGCGCTGGGCGGTGTGTTTGACTGCCACAGCGAGGACGATACATTCGGTATGCCCACATGGGAGCAGTCCGAAAGCGAAATGCAGCGGCTGGCACTAAATCACGCGCTTGCAAAGCTGTCGTGGGACAGCACCGAACTCGGCTTGATGTTTGCCGGCGACCTTATCAACCAATGCACCTCGTCCGGCTACGGACTTATCGACTTCGACGTGCCGTTTTTGGGTCTGTTCGGCGCTTGCTCTACTCTGGCAGAAGGACTGATACTCGCTGCCTTTATAGTCAACGCAGGTTACGTAAACGCCGCCGCGGCGGTTACCTCGTCACACAACTGTTCCGCCGAGCGCCAGTTTCGCTTCCCCATCGAGTACGGCGGGCAGCGCACACCCACATCACAGTGGACGGTTACGGGCGCAGGCGCGTTTATCGTGGGGCGCCGCAGTCTGCTTGATGTCGACGAGAAGCTGATCTCCGCCAAAAGCGCGCCGCCCAATCAGCCTTCGCCGCTGTTTACACATATACGCATCGCAGAAGCCATGCCCGGCCGTACAATAGAGTGCGGCATAACCGACGCAAACAATATGGGTGCGGCGATGGCCCCGGCTGCCGCCGATACTCTTTTGAGATATTTCAAGGTATCGGGCACAAAACCCGATGATTATGATTTGATTGTAACCGGCGACCTGGCGTTTGAGGGACACAGGCTCACGTCCGAGCTGCTTGCGCAGAAAGGCATACACCTCGGCAGCAACTTCAACGACTGCGGCCTTATAATCTATGACCGCGAGCGGCAGGACATGCATGCCGGCGGTTCGGGCTGCGGCTGCAGCGCGCTGGTAGTAGCCGCCGAAATTCTGCCTAAAATCGATCGCGGCGAGCTTAAAAACGTGCTATTTATCGGCACCGGCGCGCTTATGAGCCCAATGTCGGTGCAGCAGGGTCTCCCGATTCCGGCAATAGGGCATCTGGTACGTCTGATTCACGATTAGGGAGGAGGGCGGTTATGGATTATCTATGGGCATTTATTGTCGGCGGACTGCTGTGCGTGATAGCGGAGCTTTTGATTTGCTATACTAAACTGACCGCGGCGCGAATCCTCGTTGCGTATGTGGTGGCGGGCGTGGTGCTGACCGCTATTGGGTTGTACGGCCCGCTGGTCGAATGGGCGGGCTGCGGCGCGACGACGCCTTTGACCGGATTCGGTTACGCGCTTGCCGAGGGCGTGAAAAAAGCAGTTGCCGAGCGCGGAATATTCGGCGCGCTGACAGGCGGACTGACTGCCACGTCGGGCGGTATCGCCGCAGCGCTTGCATTTGCTTTCGCCGCAGCACTTGTGTTTAAAGGTAAACCGAAGTAATATGCATTTGAAAAGGCTCCGCGCCGTGGGCGATATGCCTGCGGCGCGGTTATTTTATTGCTATATGTACGTTTGGTTGGCTGACCGGTGTTTGCCGCTCACACTGCTCGCGGCGTCGCACAGCGAAAAACACAAATAAATCCGGCCTGCCAAAAGCGTGACCGGATTAAACGTCAATATTTTTCTATATCCACAAGCTCGGCGCGGCTTTGCCAGTCGTCACCAAGCAGCAACGACGCAAAACGCTCAAAACCTTCGGGGTCGTCACTTACAAAATATCGCGGCGGGCATTTCTCCTCGACGGCCGGGCAGTACGGCGCAACAGCCTTAACCGCCTCTGCGCCCGAGTCGATAAGCGTCACGCCCGGAAGCGCCTCGGCTATCTCGTCTCGTATCAGCGGATAGTGCGTACACCCGAGGATACATGTATCAGCCCCAGACTCGCGCACCGGCTCAAGATACCTCTCGCACACCATCTTCGTCACAGGGTCCCCGCCCGTAAAACCGTTTTCGACCAGCGGCACAAAAAGCGGGCAAGCCTTTGTCGTAACGGTAATGTCAGGTCTAATTCGTTTCAGCTCGCGCTCATAGGCACCGCTTGCAATAGTCGCCGATGTCGCAATCACCGCGACGTGCCCGTTTTTCGTTGCCGCCGCAGCCGCAGCGGCCGCCGGCTCCACCACGCCGAATATCGGCAGGTCGAAATTCTCTTGCAGCACATTAAGCGCAGTCGAGCTCACCGTTCCGCACGCCACAAGTACCGCCGAAATCCTGCTTTCGACCTCAAGCAGGAACCTCATATCCTGAAGAGCGTACTTGATTATGGTCGAGCGCGACCGCGTCCCATAGGGCACTCTGCCCGTATCGCCAAAATATATGTAACTTGCGCCGGGCAAAAGCGACCTCAGCTCTCGCACTGCGGTCAGCCCGCCCAGCCCGCTGTCGAATATCGCAATCAAATTGTACTATATACCGCGTGCCCACAGCCGGGCACCGGCGCAGATTCCTTTCTGTAAATTTTCGCTTGCCCCGCTCGGGCAGCCATGCCGCGCTGTGCTGTCAGGCGCGCGGCTCCTGTATAATTATATTCCCCTCCGCCCGGCTTGTCAATAGCGGCCAAAGCAGCCGCCGGCCAAAGTACACCGCGCGAAGTCGTCATTTTTTTCGCTTCCGCTTCATATCATTTTGCATGTGGGGGTGAATATCCGAATGCGCTGCGCCATATACTGCCGGCTTAGCCGCGAGGATGAAAACAAGGCCGACGAGTCGGAAAGTATACAAAACCAGCGCTTACTTTTGCACCAATACGCAAGCGACCGTGGCTGGACGGTCTGCGCCGAATACATAGACGACGACCGCAGCGGTGCGGATGCCGACAGGCCGGGATTTCAAGCTATGTTGCGCGATGCCGAGACAGGACACTTTGACGTGCTGCTTTGCAAAACGCAATCGCGCTTCACACGCGATCTCGAGCTTTCGGAACACTATCTGCATCGCAGGTTCAGTGAGTGGGGTGTAAGGTTTATATCCGTCGTCGACGGCGTGGATACCGGCCGGCGCGACAATCTCAAGGCGCGTCAGCTCGGAGGTCTGATAAACGAGTGGTATCTTGCCGATCTGTCGGATAACGTGCGCGCGGTGTTCGACGCCAAACGGCGGCGCGGCGACTTTATCGGCAGCTTCGCACCGTACGGCTATCGAAAAAGTCCGACTTTGCGAGGAAGGCTCGAGCCCGATCCGGAAGCCGCCGCCGTCGTGCGCGAAATATTCAGGCTCGCAGGCGAAGGTTATACCTGCGCGGAGATTGCGCGGCAACTCACCGCGCGCGCTATCCCCAATCCGACTGTCTACAAGCACCTGAAAGGCGAAAAATACTTCAACGGCCACTCATCCAAACGCTTCCGCCGGCAAACCACCGTCGAGCCACACTCAAACGGCGACAATACCTCAATTGAAGGGTGCACCAAGGCACACTCAGGCTGTGAAACCACCAAAACATATAGTGCGGGAAAACACACCATCCATCATCCAGGCACAGCCCAAACTATGCCGCCCGCACCCTGTTCCGACACTTTGGCAACCACTCGCGGCAAGGCAACCGCGAAAGAAATACAACAGATGGGAACAGCTGCAGCCGGACCCATCTGCTCTGCCGAATGGAGCCGGTCGACGGTAAGCCGGATACTGCGCAACGAGTGTTATCTCGGCGCAGCAGTCCAGGGCAAACGCGAGAAGGTCAGCTATAAAAGCAAGCGGCTGCGCGAACGCAGCCGGTCGGACTGGATTGTAGTATATGGCATCAACGAACCCATCGTGACGCGCGAAGAGTTCGAGCGCGCCCAGAAAAACCGGCGCAGATAAAAGGGTTATTTGCCGCCCCACAGCCGCCCGCAGCGGCATAGCTGCCGGCGGCCATGCTTTTTATGCGCCGTATGTGCCCTATCCCGGCACATCTGCATAAAGGAAAGCCGTTCAGAGAGCGTCCGAACGGTCGGTTTTTATTTACATGGCATTATCTTCAAGCTGCTTGAGTATATTTTCAAGCGACTTTGTCCACGATTTCTGCAATTTAGCTATAGTAGTAGCGACACCGACACCGTCTTTGGTACGCTGACGGAAGAAGTTGTTGAATCCGGTCGCAGTATACTGGAATCCGAAGTCGGATACGATGTTCTCGCGGATCAGGTCGATCATTGCAGCCGAGTTCTCGTCTCGGGTATATTTGTTTTTGAGCGCAACGTCGAGGTAAACCGGCGTTAAGGCTCTGGAGCTTTCAGCAGCAAGCGCTTCGAGCACCATGCATACATAATCCGCTACTTCGTCGCCCACGGTCTTGGGTATACCCAAAATCGTTGTGCCGTCGTGCAGCGTGGTAAGATATGTAGCCTGGCTTTCATCAAGCTTTGGTGCGGGGATGATGGCAAAGTCTTCGACCATGTCACGCAGGTATGTTACGCCGTGCTTGATGCGTCCGATAGCAAACATCGCGTGCAGGTTGCCGAACATCTCGAACACCGTCTTGCAGTCGTCAGCTGTGGCCTGGAAGGCACCGGACGACTGGCAAAGGTTGGTGAGAAGCTCGGTGAAGCGTACCGCCCTGTCAAGTCCGGTGGAGGTAATGACAATGTAAGGCACGCCGTCGGCGTCAAACTCTGTAAACTTAACGCCGGCAGCCATCGCCATGCCGTCGATGCAGTCTTCAAGCGAGTAAACAAACCCGACAAAGTCGTCGGCGTCAACCTGACCGTTGCCGTTGAGGTCGCTGTATGCAGCAACGGCGTGCTCGGTCAGCTTTTCAAGCGTCCATTTGCCGTCAAGCACAAGCTGATAGAGGTCGGTATCCGGGAAGTAGGTCTTCCATTTGTCGTGGTTGACAAAGGTTGCATATATACCGTCGGTGTAGTTTAAAACTATATCGCCTGTTGCCCAGTAGATATAGTCTCTATATGCCATTGCGTCGATAAACTTCTTGCCCCAATACGGCTGATCGAAATCGAGATATTCCATGTTGGTAAGGTTGCGCATGTATCCGTCGGTTGCAAGCGCAATTGACCAGTAGCTGTAACCGCCGTACACATCATAGTCGTCACTGCCTGCGGTTACGCTGTTTCTAATCTGTGTGGCAGCCTCGCCCCACTCGGTATAAAACTGTGGTGCAAGCTTGTAGTTGAGCCTTTCCTCTATTTTGACGTTACGGTTATATACCGCGGTATCGACGACGTCGATAGCCTCCTCTACAGATTCAAACGACTCCTGGTCGTTTGTGATGAGCCTGATCTCGCGTCCTTCCAAATTGATATCTTCAGGAAGGTTGTCAAGCCATTTCTTTTCGGTTTCGGACGTGGCTTCGGTTACATTTGCCGTTTTGCCGGTGTCCGCGGAATTATTCGCGCAAGACGCAAATGTGGTTACCGCGATTGCGGCGAGCAACACACAAGCGACAGAGCGAATGAATTCTTTGCTCATTGCTAGTTTTTCCTCCGATAAATTTGATAATGATATTATAATACATTTTGTGAAAATCTGCAATACTGCAAATCACTTTTTAAAATATTGTTAACAAACTATTTGTTTTGTAAATTAATTGATAATTATATATGTAGTCATCCGCATTACAATTTTAGGGATTGCTTATAAAATTTATATGGTATAGACCGAGTCGTGCTGAGCTAAACTAATCGTGAGGTGATAAGCCATGGCCAAAAAAGGCATGAAGCGGCCGGATGTCCGAGATACACACGGCTCCGAAAACAAACAGGCCAAACAAAAACGCGCCGAGACCGCGTCAATACCGGAAGCGCTCAATATTTTCGACAACAAAAACAACAATCCCGCACAAAACAATCGCAACAACGCCGAAAACAGATACAATCAGGCAGAAGATAAATCAAACAACGCTCGCAACGCAAAGCACAACGAGCCGCAGGAAAATAAAGGCCAAACTTGGAACAATCAATATAAATAAGACTAGATCAGGCAAAACAGCATGCCAAGCGACCGCTGCTAAATAAGCTGCGGCATAGATAAGCTAAGCCATATATCCTGCATCCTTCGATACGCCCGCTCGCCGGGCGTATTTTGATTTTCTGCGCAGGCGATTGCCCGCGTCCGGCGTATCCCGTACGCCGGGGTGTTTTATTTACCGGGGCTGCCGATGAAGACGCACTCGTGAGCAAAGCCGCTTATGCGCATGCTTATGTGCTTTCTGTGTCCGCCCGCCGGCGTGAAGTCATACCAAGCGTTAAAAGTGACAGTTGCAACCACGTTACCTAAATATTTTGGCAAAGGTTTTCATCTATGCCTTGAAAAAAGTATAAATATATTGTACAATACAGCAGGCAAACAAAATTTTGGGGGGTAAAATCCATGGACAAGGTTAGATACGGCGTTATCGGTATCGGCAACATGGGAACGGGACATGTTGGCTGGCTCGGAAACGGCGAAATCGAGGGCGCTGTCCTGACAGCCGTTTGCGACATCAAACCGTCGCGGCTCGAGTGGGCGCGCGCCAACACCAAAGACGTCGCCTGCTTTGAGAATTATCAGGACCTTCTCGACAGCGGTCTTTGCGACGCGGTTTTGATCGCCACACCACACTATCACCATCCCATTATTGGCATCGACGCTTTCAAGCGCGGGATTGCCGTCCTTTCCGAAAAGCCCGTCGGCGTTTACGTCAAAAAAGTGCGCGAGTTCATCGACGCGGCCGACGAGAGCGGATGCGCTTTCGGCGTGATGTACAACCAGCGCACAAGCCCGCAGTATCAGAAAATACGCGAGATTGTTCAGTCGGGCGCGCTCGGTCAGCTCAAGCGCTGCGTATGGATTATCACCGAATGGTATCGCACCCAGTCATATTATGACAGCGGCGCATGGCGTGCCACCTGGGCGGGCGAAGGCGGCGGGGTGCTGCTCAACCAGGCACCTCACAACCTCGACCTTTGGCAGTGGATATTCGGCATGCCGACCCGAATCCGCGCATTCTGCTCGTTCGGCAAGTACCACAATATTGAGGTAGAGGACGACGTCACCGCTTATGCCGAATATCCCGACGGCTCGACCGGCGTTTTCATCACCACGACCGGCGAATATCCCGGCACCAACCGGCTTGAGATTACCGGCAGCCGCGGCAAAATTGTATACGAAGGCGGCAAAATATCCTACTGGAAGCTTGCCGTCGACGAACGCGAAAACACCTTCAAATCCGATAAGGGATTTGACAGGATAGACTATGAGCTTATCGACCTCACCCAGCCGGGCGGACACGGCACACAGCACAAGGGCATTTTGCAGAACTTCACCAACCACATCCTCCACGGCGAGCCCCTGCTCTGCGACGGGCGGGACGGCATCAAAATGGTTGCGCTTGCAAACGCAATGATGCTCTCTACCTGGAAAGAAGATTGGGTAGAAGTCGAAAATGACGGCGAGGAGTTCTACCAGTATCTGCGCGAAAAGATTGCGACCTCGACCGTGAAAAAAGAAGGTGTGGAGGCTGTTGCTGACCTGACCGACTCTTTCGGCACCTAATATGCCGACCTGGCCGGTGAAAAGGCTTTCATACAGTGATTTTCTTACATACCTGTCTCTGATTTTGATGGCAGGTACGCTTGCAGCAGCTGTAGCTAAATGCGTTTTTATTTTTCCGCCGTATATGCTGTCACCGGCACCGTCGGCAGACAAGACAGGCGCGCTTGACAGCCTGATAGTGCCCTCCGTCGCGTCGGGAATATGCGTGCTGCTCAGTTGCGGGCGCGACCTGCGTTTTGGCATGGCACGAGCGCTGCCGCTTGCGCTTTGCGCTTTGACCGTTGCGGCGGGGGCGGCAGCGCTCAAGCTGGGAAACACATACGACGCACTGAATTATGTGCCCCCCGCCGTGTTTTTCGCGGCATTTGCGGCGATTGCAACAGTCGCACGGGTGCTGATATTCCGGCGCGGTACGGGCGCACGCAAAGGCTTTATCGCGGCGGTTGTTTGCGCGCTGCCGGCAGCGCTTATATCGCTCGGCGCGATAGCGGCAGTACTTTCCGGGCACAAGCTGATTGCAACGCTGGTGCTTCTTTTTCTGCCGGTTCCCTTCTGTGCGGCATCGGCGCTTGCCTGCGCTGCAGCGGTCTCAAGACGCTCTGCAATTATGCTCATGTGCCTGCCTCTGCCGGTCTGCATTTTCTGCGCGACCAGAACGCTTAACTTCGGCGGTGCATACGGCGCCGCGACTGTACTGTCCGTTATTTTTACCGCTGCCGCGGCAGCATCGGTTGCCGAGGACGTGCGAAAAACAAGAAAGCTTATAAAGGGAGACACTGCAATGGCAAACAAGGTTATTTCCGGAATGGGATTCCATCACATCGCGCTCAAGGCACACAATTTCGAAGAGTCCTTAAAATTCTATACCGAAGGCCTCGGCATGAAGCCGCTTGCCGGCTGGGGCGAGGGCGACGGCCGTATCCAGATGCTTGACATCGGCGACGGCACTATCCTTGAGCTGTTTGCCGGCGGCAGCGAGCATGCCGAAACCGGCCGCTACATCCATCTCGCATTCTGCTGCGACGACGTTGACGCGGCGTTTGCGGCAGCGGTCAAAGCCGGTGCGAAGGTCAAAACCGAGCCGGCCACCGTACCGCTTGACTCGAAGCCCCAACCCATGACCCTGCGTGTTGCATTTGTCTATGGCCCGTCGGGCGAAGAACTCGAATTTTTCAAAGTGGTTGAGTAATATGGTCGTAAATATTGTTACCGTCACTGTCAAGCCCGAGATGCGCGAAGCGTTTGAAAAAGTCACGCTTTACAATCACGAGAACACGCGCCGCGAACCGGGCAACATCAGATTTGACGTGCTGCACAGCTCGACCGACCCGAACACATACATCCTGTATGAGGTATTCAAAGATCAGGACGCAGTCGAATACCACAAAACGACCGAACACTATAAGCGCTGGGCGGCAGAGATGGAGCACTGCATGGCAGCTCCCCGCACAAAAGAGAGCTGCACGGTGCTTGCGTTTGACTAAACAGCGCAGCTGCACATACACTTGCGGCAGCTAACTGCACAAATCACAGAACAACTTGCAATCGAAGGTACGGGGCGGACGGCAAATCGCACAGAGGTTTGCCGGCATGCCCCGCCCTTCGCGTCAAAGGGAGAATGACTATGCCGGGAAAGCTATATGTCGTGGCGACGCCGATTGGCAATCTTGAAGATATAACCGAGCGCGCGCGCCGGACACTCGAGGAAGTCGACATCATCGCAGCGGAGGACACGCGCAGCACTAAAAAGCTGCTCTCGCTGCTCGGATTGCGAGGCCGCACTGTCTCAAACCACAAATTCAACGAACGCGAACAGGCCGATGCGCTTGCCGCCGAGCTGCTTGCGGGCAAAAACATCGCGTTGGTATCCGATGCTGGCACGCCCTGTATCTCCGACCCGGGCTGGGCACTCGTATCCGCCGCGGTGCGCAATGGAATTGAGGTAATCGGAGTGTGCGGGCCGTCGGCACCGATAACCGCGCTTTCGGTGTCGGGGTTCGAGCCGACCTCGTTTGCCTTCTACGGCTTTTTCCCGCGCGAGCAGGGCGAGGCTTTGCGATTTATAAATAGGCTTGCGGGCGCGGATATAAGGGTGTCCGTATGCTTTGAGTCGCCGATGCGCATGAAAAAGACGCTGAGCTTGCTCTCGGAGCATCTGCCACGAGCAGAGCTTTGCCTGTGCAACGACCTTACAAAGCTGCACGAGCGCATTTACCGCGGCTCGCCCGCCTCGGTGCTTGCCGAGCTTGAGGCAAATCCCGCAGCCGAAAAGGGTGAGTACACGCTCGTCATACACCTGCCGATCGATGAAGCTGTACCGGAAGATGAGGCAGACAAAATATCGCCCGAGGCATTGCTTGTCGACAGCTTGGTCAAAAACGGCGGCACGCTGCGCGACGCTGTCGCCGACGTGCACAAGCGGCTTGGCGACGAATACTCGAAAAACGAGCTTTACTCGGCGTCGCTGCGGTTAAAGGAGCTGCTTGGCGAGCTTTCAGGTGACGCCGGCAGATGATTTCCAACCCACACATAAAAAAACGCCCGTAATCCGAGCGATTTTCGGATTACGGGCGTTTTTAAATGTTGGCGGAAAAATCAGTTGTCGCTGTCGTCGCCGATTTCAATGTCGCTTGGGCTGTCGGTCGAATAAAAGGGCTGCGTCTCATCCTGCTCCGCTTGTTCGTACTGGTCTTCGCCCAGTGCCTGCTCTTCAAGCAATGCACGGATGGAGAGGCTGATTTTTTGATTTTCATAGTCAATGTCGATTATCTTTACATTGACGACATCGCCGACACTGACTGCATCAGCCGGGGTGTTTACGCGATGATCGGCAAGCTGTGAAATATGAATGAGACCGTCGACGCCGGGTACAAGCTCGGCAAATGCGCCAAATGACGTGAGGCTTACAATCTTGACCTCGGCGGTGTCGCCGATTTCATATTTGGAGGTGAAGATTCTCCAGGGATTGTTCTCCTCTGTCTTATATGTTAGCGAAACGCGCTTGCGTTCGGGATCGAAATCCTTTACATAAACATCGATAACGTCGCCGACGCTGACAACTTCGGACGGATCTTTAATGCGTGTCCAGGAAAGCTCGGACGTGTGAACCATGCCGTCCACACCGCCGAGATCGACAAATGCGCCGTAGGATGTGAGTGACTTGACCTGGCCGGTGTACTTTTTGCCGACTTCTACGGTAGCCCAGAACTGTTCTTCAAGCGCTTTGCGCTCCTCGCGTTTTACCACGGCAATCGATGCAACTGCGCGGCGGCGGCGTTCGTCAAGCTCGATGATGCGGGCACGCTGCTTTGTACCGACAAGCACCGAAAGGTCGTCTCCGCGTCTGACGCCGGTCTGCGATGCGGGGACAAAAACCCTCGTTGCTCCAACGTCAAACAGCACTCCGCCCTTTATAACCTCGGTTACCTTGCCCTCGATTATGTCGTCGTTGCGGTATGCGTCCTGCACTTTTTGCCATGCCAAAACGCTGTCGGCGCGCTTTTTGGAAAGCATTGCGGTACCGTCTTTATCGCTTACATGTGTAATGACTGCCTTTATTTCGTCGCCCACTTTCAGCTCTTCGGTAATGTCATACATGGGATCATCCGAAACTTCGGACTGCGGGATTATACCTGTAAACTTCGTTCCCAGATCCACGTGCACTTCCGCGGCTGAAACGAAGGTAATTGTTCCGCTTACAGTTTCTCCTATATTTATAGTTTTAAGTGATTCCTCAAGCATTCCCGCGAAGTCGTTTTCGTCATAGGTCTCCGCGGCGTTTGCCGCTGTTGCGGCTGTCAGGTTTTTTTCCTGCTCTGTCATTAGTGTTTTGACCTCCTCAATTATGCCGCTCGGCGTCGATGCGCCGGCGGTAATTCCCACTTTATATACAGGCGGCGACGTCAAGCCCGCACCGGCAGGCGACGCAAGCCATTCCCGCAGCTCGGATACATTTTCAATAAGCAGCGTTGGGGTACCGTTTCGCCTCGCCGTTTCATACAAGCGATTTGTGTTCGAGCTGTTTTTCCCGCCGACAACTATCATCAGGTCGACTTTTTTTGACAGCTCATCAGCCTCGGCTTGCCGATTTTCCGTCACTCTACATATTGTATCAAAAATTTTTACTTTTGTATATACCTTTTTAATAATTTTTTTAGAAATTTTATAATCTTTTAGCAGGTGGGTCGTCTGCGCGACCATAATTGCGCCGTTTTCTTCGGCCTCGGGCAGACTGCGCAGCATATCGGCCGCCTGCTCGAGTGCCTCTGCCGACGCAAAAACAAAAACCGGCCCGTCAGCGAAGCTGCGTATACCTATAACCTCCGGGTGACATTCGTCGCCGATTATTACGGTAACGGCACCCGGATGCTCCGCTACGAGTCGGTGTATGCGCTTGACCGACGGGCATGTGCAGTCTTCAAAGCTGAAATGCGGATATTTTTCCGAAAGCGCGCGAAGCTTTTGTGTGATCTCTTTTGTTATGCCGTGCGCTCGAGTGACAAGTTTTACCGGACGCTCCGGCAACGCCGATTCGGCCAGCGCGTCTATCATATCCTCGCTTATGGCACGCACGCCGAGCTCCTCTAGCTCCGCAACTATGCCGGGGTTGTGTATAAGCTTGCCAAGCGTGTAGATTTGCGTTTTGCCGCTTTTGTTTTCGGCCAAAAGCCTGCGCACAGTATCGACGGCGCGCTTGACGCCGTAACAAAATCCGGCACGCTTGGCGACTATAATCTCCATGCCAGTCAGTCCTCTATCATCTCGGTTATCTTTTTGAAGATATACTCTGAAACGCGTTTATATTCTTCGGGAGTGCGGGCGGCAATGCCGTACTCCTCGGGATAAATCGGCTTGCCTATCCGCACGTCGATGCGTCGGAAAGGCACGATCCGATAGTTTTTCGTCTGTATGCACACGGGCAGCACCGGCACTTTGGCGCGCGACGCTATCATCGCTATCCCGTGCTTGACAGGAGTTGTGCGGGGGTCAACGCCGATGTGGCGCGTGCCCTGGGGATAATAGCCGACCATCTCGCCCTGCTCGAGCAGCCGAAGCGTTGTTTTAATGGCTCCGACGTCGCCGCTGCCCCGCTTTATCGGAAATGCGCCCAGCGCTCTTATCAGTCTCCGCAATATAGGCACACGGTAAAGCTCGGCTTTCGCAAGATAGCGCAGCTGCCTTTTCAGCGCTGCGGCAAGTACTATAACGTCAAAGTTGGATATGTGATTTGCGCAGACAAGACAGCCGCCCTCAGGCAGCTCATTTTCAGAGCCGGTTATATGAATGTTAAATATTTTCATCACGAGCGGCCGAAAACACTTATATGCCCACGCATAGAATTTCGTCACTTCACAAGCTCCCCCAGCTTTGCTCGTACTATCTCAAGCGCCGCCTCCAGCGTTTCATCGGGCGGCATGTTTGTGTTGTCAAGCAGCACTGCATCGGCGGCCGGTACACATGGCGCCTGCGCGCGTGTGGAGTCCTGATGGTCGCGCCGCTGCATGTCGGCGCGTACCTCCTCAAATGTCGTTTCAACTCCTTTTTCAAGCAGCTCCAGCCAGCGCCGATGTGCGCGGCTTTCAAGGCTGGCCGAAAGAAATATCTTCACATCGGCGTCGGGCAGTATTACCGTGCCTATGTCCCGCCCGTCCATGACTGTATCGTGATTTTTCGCGGCCTCGCGCTGCACGTCGAGCAGCTTCTTTCGCACGGCGGGTATCGCCGCGACAGCCGAGGCGTACATGGATATTTCTGGCAGCCTGATTTTATCGCCGTAATCGACGCCGTTGACAAGCACTTGCTGCCCCCCGCATGAATAATCGAGCCGTATATCGACGTTTTCCAGCGCATCTTCAACCGCCGACGCGTCCGAGACGTCAATACCATGCTCGTACATATAGTACCCCACCGAGCGGTATATAGCGCCGGTGTCGACGTATTTGAATCCCAGCTTTCGCGCCAGTTTTTTTGCCAGCACGCTTTTGCCGGCGCCCGAAGGCCCGTCGATGGCTATATTGTAACTCATCTTAACCTCTGTGTAAACGAAAATATATGCCTATGCGCGTTTTCCGGCGCGCAAAAATAAACTCAGCTTTGCGCCGCCGCTATGCCCGCGGCGCGTCCGGTACAAAATGCAATCTGAAGGTTGAATCCCCCTGTATAGGCATCGACATCTATTACCTCGCCCGCAAAATAAAGCCCGCGAATCTTTTTGCACTCCATAGTTTTTGGGGACAGTTCGGTCACCTTAACGCCGCCCGAGGTGACAATCGCCTCATCGATGGGTCGCGTGCGTCTGACGGTGCATGTTAGCCCCTTCAGCAGGGAAACGAGCGTTGCGCGCTCGGCTTTGGTAACGGAGTGGACTTTGCGGTGCGGGTCGATGCCCGACAGTTTGACAATAACGGGTATCAGTTTTGCCGGCAAGAGATCGCCAAGTGAGCTTATAAAGTCGCGGTTTGAGTATTTGGCGAAATCGGACAGTACTCGCGCATCGAGCCGGCGCAGGTCGAGTGCGGGCTTGAGGTCGATCGAAATGCGGTACTTGCCGGGCGCAAAACCGGCAAGATATGACGATGCCGAAAGTATCATCGGCCCGCTTACACCGAAATGCGTAAATATCATTTCGCCGAAATCTTCGTACACGGTTTTGCTCGACTCGGTGTCAATTACCTTCAGCGCCACGTTTTTAAGCGAAAGCCCCATCGCCTCGGCGCACCAGCTTTCGACAGTCTCAAGCGGCACAAGCGCAGGTTTTGGAGGCACAACCTCTATCCCGAGCGCCTCGGCAAACCTAAACCCGTCGCCCTCGGAGCCGGTTGCGGGATAGGACATGCCGCCCGTCGCGACAATGACGCGGTCAAAGCTATACATGCTTTTTGCGGTGCGAAGACCTTTCACTTCCCCGCCCTCTTCGCAAATCCCGGTCACTCGCTCGCGGATAACGTGGCAGTTTTTTGTCACCTCGCGTCGCAGAGCGCCCACCACGTCGGACGCTTTATCCGACACCGGAAACACGCGCCTTCCGCGCTCGGTTTTAAGCGGCACGCCAAGCGTCTCGAACCACGCCATCACATCCTGCGGCGAAAAAGCGTACAGCGACGAGTATAGAAACCGGGGATTGGTCGGCACAGAGCGCAAAAACTCGTCCGGCGGGCAGTTGTTTGTCAGATTGCAGCGACCTTTTCCGGTGATACCGAGCTTTAGGCCGAGCCTGTCTTTACGCTCGAAGAGCGTGACATTTGCGCCCGCCTCCGACGCGAAGATTGCCGCCGTCATACCCGCCGGCCCGCCGCCCACCACCGCCACATTCACGGGCGGCATTAGCGTCCGGCCTCCGGTGTGTCCGAATTGCCTATAATGTCAGGAGTGTATGCGTTTATCATAAACGTCGTATCTGTCCCATATCGCTTCAAGCCGGTCGAACAGCTCGCCCAGCTCGTCGCGTTTCTTTTGAGCAATTGCAACAATCAGCGCGTTGATAATCGAAAGCGGCGCGACAAGCGTATCGACAAACGATGCCATCTCGCTTTTTGCAAGCAGTCTGCAGTCGGCAGGCAGGGCGATTGGCGAGTCGGAGCTGTCGGTCAGCGCAATGACGCTTGCCCCGCGCGATTTTGCATACTCGACGGCGTTGATTATGCGCTTCGAGTATCGCGGGAAGGAAATCGCAAGCACGACATCTTCCGGTTTGATGCGAAGCAGGCTTTCGAAAATCTCGCTGCCGCTGGTTGTCTGAACAAGCTGAGTTTCCTCGAAAATCAGCCTGAAATAAAAGTGGGCAAATGTCGCAAGCGAAGCCGACGAGCGCATCCCGATAATGTAAATGCGCCTTGCCTGTAGCAGCATGTCCACAGCACGGTTGAAATCCTCGCGCGAGATGGTCTCGAGCGTTGCGCGCAGGCGTTTCATGTCGGAGTTCATTACCTGCTCGAGTATGTCGCCGTCGCCAAGCCGCTCGCCCGCAACGCTCAACCGCTGCCGAGAGGTAAGCATCGTGCGGATATGGTCGCGCAGCGACTCTTGCAGAGCCGGATAGCTTTCATAGCCCAGCGCATTTGCGAAGCGGACGACGGTGGACTCCGAAACGCCAACCTCTTTGCCCAGTTTTGCGGCTGTCAGATATGCGGCGCGGTCGTATGAATTTAAGATAAATTGGCCGATTGCGCGCTGCCCTTTCGACAGCTCGGGCATCAAAGTTTTAATCTGACTTAAAATATTTTGTTTCATTTTAAATTACGGCCTATATCGGTGCGATAATGAGCACCCTTAAATTTTATCTTCGCGACGCCGGCATAAGCCCTTGCCGCTGCCTCCTCCAGGTTATTGCCGAGCGCCGTGACACCGAGCACACGACCGCCCGCCGTAACTGTTTGACCGTCTTTTTCGGCTGTACCGGCATGATAGACGAATATATCGTCGCCGGCCGCCTCGTCAAGTCCGGTTATCGGAAAGCCTTTTTCGTATTTTACGGGATATCCCCCGCTCGCCATGCAAACGCAGACCGCGGCGCGGCTGTCCCATTCGATTTGAAGCTCCCGAAGCTTTCCGTCGATAGCAGCGTCCATGACATCCAGCAGATCTGTTTTCATCAGCGGAAGCACCACCTGCGCCTCCGGGTCGCCAAATCGCGCGTTGTACTCAATGACTTTAGGCCCGTCCGCCGTAATCATCATCTGGAAATAGATAACACCGCGGAACACACGTCCTTCGGCAGCCAGCGCCGCTATTGTGGGCATAAATATCTCCCTCATGCAGCGCTCCGCAAGTTCGGGCGTGTAGTGCGGGCTGGGCGCAATCGCTCCCATTCCGCCGGTGTTCGGGCCTCTGTCGCCGTCAAACACCCTTTTATGGTCCTGCGCAGACACCATGGGCGACACTGTCTCGCCGTCCGTAAAGGCGAGCACTGTCAGTTCCGGCCCGGTAAGATATTCTTCGACCACCACGCGGTCGCCCGAGCGTCCGAACGCCTTTTCGCGCATTATGGAATTAATCGCGTCGACCGCCTCCGCGCGATTTTGCGCTATACTTGCACCCTTACCCAGCGCAAGCCCGTCTGCTTTTATAACGACGGGGTATTTATCTGTGCGGTCGATATACTCTATTGCCAAATCCGGGTCGCAGAACACCTCATAGGCGGCGGTCGGGATGCCGTATTTTTTCATCAGCCCTTTTGCGAATACTTTGCTGCCCTCGATTTCGGCGGCAGCCGCAGTAGGTCCGAATGTGCGTATGCCCGCAGCCTGCAGCCGGTCGACAAGCCCGAGTGCGAGCGGATCGTCGGGCGCCACGAAAACGCAGCCGACGCTAAGCTCTTGCGCGGCTGCAACAATCCCGTCAAGATCCGTCGCGGCAACAGGCAGGCACTCTGCCAGCTTCGCTATTCCTGCATTGCCGGGCGCGGCATAGAGCTTTCCGCAGCGCGGACTTTCGCTCAGCTTTTTGATAATTGCATGTTCGCGGCCTCCGCCGCCTACCACAAGGATGTCGATTTTTTTCATCTGACGGTTTATATCCTTATTTATTTGTTATTTTTGTTGCTAATATGTATACCGGATAAACAGCTTTTGCACCATCAATTATACCTTTCCCCGCCCTGCTTGTCAAGTTTTATCATGCTTTGCAACATGTCAAAAAACAGTCTCGCCCATGCAAGTTTCCGCGCCGCGTCTTTCATTTATTCATTCGCCGGCAACAGCGCTTATTATTTTATAATTGTCGCAAAAGGTAATTATTAATAAAATCTTGATATTTGTTTCAAGGATTCTTATTTATTTTGGCACAATAAAATGATATAATTAATTTGCACCAAAATAACGGGCAAAGGAGACGGTACGCAATATGAAAATCAATGTAGTCGGCAGACGTATCGATGTCACGGATGACCTCAAGGGATGGTTTGAGAAAAAGCTTTCGAAATTCGACAAGTTTTTCCGTGACGATGCGGTTGCACATATCACGCTTAGACGCGAGCGCGGAAAGGAGATTCTGGAGCTGACCATCACTTCCGGCGGCACATTTTACCGCAGCGAGCAGGAAGACTCAACGTTCCAAAACGCGCTTGACGAAGCAATGGAGGCCATAGAGCGCCAAATCCGCAAAAACAAGACCCGACTTGAAAAAAGGCTGCGCGAAGGCGCGTTTCTGCCCGATGCCGCATCGCCAACAGAGACCGTCGAGGAAGAAGGAGAATTCAAAATCCGCGTAAAGGAATTCCCCATCAAACCTATGTCGCCCGAAGAAGCAATTTTGCAGATGAATCTGCTTGAACACTCGTTTTACGTCTTTATCAACGACGAAACGGGAGATACTAATGTTGTCTACAAGCGCAAAGACAACAACTACGGATTGATCGTGCCGTCGGACGAAGAATAAAACATAGCCGGCCGGGTGGAATTTCCGCCCGGCTGCCTCTAATACCCGCGGTTTGTTAAAAACTGCGGGTATTTTTTGCTATTCCCGTTTACATTGCGGTTACTTTATGGTATAATTTATTAACTTAAAGGTCCTATGTTATAAACGGAGGTGAGGCATGCGGTGCCGGAGCTTTTGAAAGACTACGGAGAGCTGAGAAAGTGCTTTGCAAATCCCAAACCAGAAAACCGGCCGTATACATTTTTCCCGCTTAACGGCAATCTCCTGGACAATGAGTTTATCAGCACCCGCATAAGCGATTATAAAAAGGCTGGTTTTGGGGGAGTTGTGCTGCAGCCGACCTCCGCTACTCTGCCCGCATACGGCTCGGACGAATATATAGCAGCCATGCGGGCACTCATAGAAAAGTGTAAAAAAGCGGGGCTCGAGGTCGTGCTGTGCGACGATGTCGACTCCGATAAGGGATCGGTTAGCGGTAGAGGGGGCGGACGCTTTACCGCTGCATATCCCCAGTACCGCGCAAAGCGCCTGACCATGATCGAGTACATGTGTACCGCCGGCGAGCGCGTCGACCGGCCGCTGCGTAATGACGGCACGCTGATGTCTGTTTGCGCTTATGAGATTGACACCGGCAAGACGATCGATTTGCGCGAATTTTTGGCAGGCGACAGGATAGTATGGAAAGTCCCCGACGGTAACTGGAACCTGCTGCAGTTTGTCTGCGAGGACGACGATGATTCCGACTGCGTCGATTACCTCTCGTATGAGGCTTCGCTTGCCTTTTTGACGTATACTTTCAAGCGGCTTTTGGGTGAAGGCAAATCGGAGTCCATAGCGATGACGGTCAGCACCGGTATAGCGTTTCAGACCGCCAACCGCAGGCAGTGGAGCCCCGATTTCAACCGCGTGTTTAAAAAAGAGTTCGGATTTGACGCCGAGCCGCTTTATCCCGCGCTGTTCCTTGACGTCGGGCCGAACACCGCCCGCTATACGGCGCTTTTGGCGAACTGCCGCGCGAAAATGCTGACGGAAGGCTTTTTCCGCGCACTCAGCGACTTTACGCGCGCCCGCGGCATAATCGCAACTGCCAGCGTTGCCGAGCCCAAGACGACCGCCGCGCCGTGGCTGTTCGGCGACGGTATGCTGTTTCATAAATATCTCGGCGCGCCCGGCGTGACCCTCTCGCGCGCTTATGCCTACGGCATAAACGGGCTGAAAATCGCCTCGTCCGCTGCTTACTGCTGGGACAGAGAGCTTGTCACCTGCGACATCTTCGGCGACTATTACCTGATGGGCAGAAATATCCTTTACAGCGACGCTATGAACGCATTTGCGCGGGGTGTCAACCTGCTTATGGCGCGCGATTATGTGTTCGGCGAGGTCAAGCTGCGGGATCTGCTGCCGGACTGGTGCGATTTTGTGACGCGCGCCCAGACTATGCTGCGCGGCGGGCGCCATGTCTGTGACATAGCGCTGCTTTATCCCATTTACTCGCTGCAGTCGCAGATGAAACTCTACAGTGCCAAAGTCGACACCGATTTTGAGTACCCGACAACGCCGGTCAACGCCGATTACATGAACCTTATCAACGCGCTGCTCAACTACTGCGGGCGCGACGTTACGGTTATACATCCAGAGGTGTTTGCGGAAAACTGCTATGCAGAGGACGGCGTGCTGTATATGCACAACGATTACAACAGCGAGCAGTTCAGAGTGCTCGTCCTGCCCGGCGCCTCCATGACCGATTTGCGCAGCATGCGCATTGCGAAAAAGTTTTTCGAGTGCGGCGGAAAGATTGTGGCGACCGACGAGCTTCCCTTCACCGCATTCACCGAGCCCGAGCATGCCGAGGAAGCCGACGAAGAGCTTGCCGAGACAATCCGCTTTATCTTCGGCGTTGCAAAGGACGACATCAACTCGTTTACGCAGGTTTACTACAATAGAAACGATGCCGGCGGCGAGGCTTATTTTATACAGCTTTCGCAGACAGCAGCCGACGGCACCGACCTTATTTCCGCACCCGAGCTCGATGCGGTGCTCGGCAGACTGGACATCGACTGGGACGTCACCATTGAAGGCCAGCCGCGCGTCGAAAACAGCGGTATACTCAACCTGTTTTATCCGCAGTTCGAGGCTCTGCGAGCCAACCGCGGTATAAGAAGCGGCGGCATGTTCAACTATATACACAGGTATTATGCAGGCTGCGACATCTGGTACTTTTCAAACACCACGACAGCCGACTGCGAATGTACCGTTACTTTGCGCGGTCGTCACACGCTCGAGGAATGGAACCCCCACACCGGCAGAATACGCCGCCTCCAGTCCGAGCATGACGGAGGGCGCACAAAAGCAAAACTCACGCTGCCAAGCAAAACCTCTGTATTCTGGGTCAGCGGCAGCAAATAAATAAAACATCTGCTCGCGCGCCGAACAAATCGGCTCTGCGGGCAGATGTTTGCAGTATGGAAATACCGGCGACGCCGGCGGCGACTGTGGTATGTATTTCACATATATATCAAAGCCACTTGAGCGCGGCGGATTACAGGCCGTAATATTCGAGAATCGCCCTGTATAAAGCTTCCGCAAATAGGTCGGGCTGCTGAGACAAGAGCGTGGCGTCGTGCAGGTTTGTGATGAATCCCAGCTCGGCAATCACCGCGGGCATGTTGGTATTGCGCAGCACATAAAGGCCGGGGCGCAACATAACGCCGCGGTTTCGCAGCCCCGTCAGGCGAGACACCCACCGAGTTATATGGTCTCCCATCACATATCCCTGTGAGGCGCGAGAATAGGCAAGCGCTTCGGTGCCTGTCGCCGCGGGATTTGTAGACGCGTTTGTGTGCAGGCTTATAAAAAAGTTGGCCGGCCACGAGTTGGCTTCGTTTACGCGTATTTGAAGGCTCGTCAGGTTGGACGTGCCGATGATTTCGTCGGGTGTGTTGCGGGACAGCATGACCTCAAAGTTGCCGTTTGCGCGCAGTAGGTCGGCAAGCAGCACGCCTATTTCGTACACCAAATCCTGCTCGCGCAAGCCGTGAGCTTCGGCGCCCGCATTTGGGTTGACCGGGTTGTGCCCTTGGTCGATATATATTTTTATCGCCAATTTTAAATCACCTCGTAAAAATTCTATGCACCGCACAGCCGGCGGTTGAATGGTTTTATGGATTTTGAAGGAAAAAAGAATCTCTTAAGTTATGCACGACGTGCAGTTGACGATTTTAACATGATAGAGGACGGCGACAGTATAGCCGTAGGCGTTTCGGGCGGAAAGGACTCGCTTACGCTGCTATGCATTTTGGCCGAGCTGCGCCGCTTTTACCCGAAGAAGTTTACACTGCATGCGGTTACAATAGACATGGGGTTTGCCGAGATAGGACGCGGCGCACCCGATTTTGAGGGCATCGCAAAGCTCTGCCGGGCGCTCGATGTTCCCTTTCATATAGTACCCACACACATGGCGCGCGTGATATTCGAGGACCGAGCAGAGCGTTCGCCCTGCTCGCTTTGTTCCAACATGCGCAGAGGTATAATCAACGATACCGCCGTCTCTCTGGGCTGCAACAAGTTAGCCTACGGGCACCACAACGATGATCTTATCGAAACTTTCTTCCTTAATCTTATTCATGAGGGGCGGCTGGGCGCTTTTTTCCCGGTGACATACCTGTCGCGGCGCAACATAACCGTTATTCGGCCGCTTATATATGTCCCCGAAATCTCAATACGAGATTTTGCTGCGCGCAACAATCTACCCGTCGCGCCGCCTATCTGCCCCGCAGATGGCAATACGCAGCGCGAAGCAGTAAAGCAGATGCTCTGCGAGCTTAGCCGCGAATATAAAGGCCTGAAAAATCGCATATTTAATGCAATCAGAAAAGCAGGACTTCTTGAGCAGCGCGGAGAAAACATGCAATGAAAAAATCACGCTATGTCTCGGCCTTTATTTTGGTATTGCTTGCGGCCGCATTGGCGCTTGCCGCTGGCTGTGCCGACGCGCACTCCGAGGGCAGCGATACCACAGCCGTGCTCGAAACGGCAGCCGAAACCACGCCGATTTCATATCCGGCGCGCATATCGCCTTACATTGAGCCCGTCGAGCCTGACAGTTATGAAACCGCGGCTGAAACCCAGCCGGAGGTGACGCCGGCTCAAAATGATGATGCGCAAACTCAAGCCGAAGTCGAGCAGATTCGTACCGAAACAAAGCAAACCCAAGTTGAAACCGAGAACACGGAACAAAAACCTATCACTTTGCCTCAAGGCAGCCGAGAGGTGAAAACCGAGCCGTCCCGCAAGCACACGAGGAAAGAAGGCGGACGCAGCTACTCGTTTGTCGCGGTCGGAGATAATGTGGTGCATACCGGCATCTGGCTCGAGGCAAAGCAGCGCGCTCAGGGGCGCGAGGGGCGCGAATACTGGTTTGCTCCGGTGTTCGACGAGATTGCCGACATGATACGCGACGCCGACATCGCATTTATAAATCAGGAGACGCTGATGGGCGGCGACGAGCTCGGCAACTCTAACTACCCGCGTTTCAACGGGCCGCAGGACATCGGCCGGGATCTTGTCGACCTCGGGTTTGATATTGTCAACATTGCAAACAATCACATGGTCGACAAAGGCGAGGTCGGGCTGCGTGGCACAATAGACTTCTGGGAATCGCAGCCGGTGGTAATGATAGGCGGCTATCGAAATTATGAGGATTATAAAAAAATCCGCACCATTGAGCGCGACGGTCTCAAAATAGCGCTGCTATCCTATACCTATTCGACAAACGGGCTTTCGCTGCCCCAAAATTCCGAGTTTTATATCCCCTATATCGACTATGCCGAAATCGCGGCACAGGTGGGGGCGGCAAAAAAAGTCGCCGACCTGGTGTTTATGTCTATTCACTGGGGCGAGGAAAACATGTTTGCGCCCACCGCACATCAGGTTTCGCTTGCGCAGTACATGGCAGACCTTGGCGTCGACGTTATAATCGGCCATCACCCGCATGTCGTGCAGCCTATCACATGGCTGACCGGCAAAGACGGCGGCGACACACTGTGTATCTACTCGCTCGGCAACATCGTGTCGCTGATGGTAGCGCCTTATAACATGGTGGGCGGCGTTATGACGTTTGACATCACCGAAGGGGAGGACGGCTGGTTTATAGATAATCCTGTGTTTGTGCCGACGGTTTTCTTCTATGCCACAAACTATTTCAGCCAGAAAATTTACCTGATGCGCGATTTTACCGAGGAGCTTGCCTCCCGCATGGGCACAAAAAATTACGGCTTTTCGACCAACCTTTCTCAGCTGCGCGGGTATGTGACAAACACCATCCACCCCGCATTTTTGCCCGAATACATGCACTGATAAGTAAAGGAGAATCCAGACATGCCGCACATTGTCATAAAAGCGATAAAAGGCGCCTCGCCGGAGCAGGTGAGGCTGGCCGCCGAGCAAATAGCCGAAATTGTCAGCAAAACGACGGGCAAGCCCAAAAAGTATATCTCGGTGTACTATGAGGAGTACTCGCCGCACGAATGGAAAGATGTCTATGACGAGTGCATCCGCGACAAAGAAAACGTAGTCATAAAGCCCGGTTACTCCGATCCCGTAACGTTCGCATAAAAAAGCCGCCGCTTCCCTTCACGGGGTGCGGCGGCAAATTTATTGCTGCATTTGACGGCAGCGCAAGCAAGCTGCCAAAACGTTTCACACACCGTATTTGATTTTCACGCGATCGAGCTTTTCGCCGAACGGTCTTGCGCAAAGCCACAGGAAAACAGCGTTTGATGCGGTGTAAAGCAGCGTATGGGGCAGCGCGGTGCCGAGCGCCGCGAGATAGAGCGCGGGGTCAAAACCCTTGTTGTACCACAGCACGGTCCACACGTCCATGACGACCGAGTATGTCACGCCCGCAACTGCGCCGTACAGCACAACAAGCGCGCGGCTGCGCCGCAGCGGCTCGCCGAGCAGCCCGGCAAATAGGCCGACAAGCCCCCACGCGAACATCTGGAACGGAGTCCACGGTCCTTGCCCGAAATAAAAGTTCGAGATAACCGCCGACATCGAACCCGCAAGAAACCCAGCCTCGCCGCCGAGATACGCGCCGGTTATGACCGTCAGCGCCGTGACGGGCTTGAAAAACGGAATAAACCTGCCCGCGACCGACAGCGCAACCATCACAGCCACGATTATCAGCCGGCGCGTGCCTGTTTTCTTGCGCTCGAAACCGGCAATAAACAGTACCAGCGACAGCATTGCCACAGCAAGTGTCGCCGCAAAATAGTTGCGGTCGCGAAAAATATATGAGCCGGCGGCTATTACGCCCGGGATAAACAGCGCAGGTACAAGAATTTTAAGCAAACGCCGCACCTTGGCGTTTTTTATAACAATCACTGCCCTCCCCCCTTGACGCGCGACGCCGCCTTAGCCCGCCCGCCACGCCGAAAGCCGCTCGAGCCTTCTTTTGCCGCACGCCCTGCCGCAGCCGGTTGACTGCCGTCCAGCTGCATCGCCGGCCGGGACGGCTCTCTTCCCGGAGCCGCCTTTGAAACCGGCGCGGGGCGCTCCGCCGCCTGCGGCTGCGCGGTCGCCGGTATATAGCTCTGCCGGCAAAGCCGGACGGCGTCGTCAAGTGTTACGGCGCCTGAAAAATGTCCGCGCGTCATGCGGTTGACCGCGGTTGTGTAAAAGCTGTTTTCGGAAAAGAACCTGCGGGGCGTCGCGCACGAGGTTATCTCGCCTCGGAAAAACAGCGCACAGCGGTCTGCACATTCGGCGGCAAATTCAACATCATGCGTCACAACGACTATTGTCATACCGGAGAGGCTCAGTTTTTTTAGAAGCTCTACAAAAACCTGCCGCATTTGCGCGTCCAGCCCTTTTGTCGGCTCGTCGAGCAGCAGCAGTTTCGGCCGGGTTGCAAGCACTTTTGCAAGCCCCACAAGCTGCGCTTCGCCGCCCGAAAGGTCATAGGGATGCTTGTCGTAAAGGTGCGAGAGGTCAAACGGCAAATCCTCCGGCCGCGCGCCCACTTCGTCAAGCTCGCGTTTGACGGTTGAGTACAAAAACATCGTCTGCACATCCTGCGGAAGCAGCGCAATGCATTCCCTGTAAAGCGAGCGGTTTTTATAGTCGCGCAGGCGGCGTCCGAACACGCGGATTTCGCCCGAATACGGTTTTGCCAGCCCACATATCGCGGCAAGCGCCGTCGATTTGCCGGAGCCGTTGCCGCCGAGCAGGCAGAATATCTCGCCCTGCCGCACGGTTAAGTCGAGCCCGCGTAATACGTCGGGCAAATCGCGCCCATAGCGGAAAAAGACCTCGCGCAGCTCGAGCGCGGGTGTACCCGAAGCGGCGATTTCATCTTCAGGTTCAAGCGTCCCGCCCCCCCTAAAACGGCTTGTCACAAAATTTCTGCCCTCGCGCACGGTAAGCGGGCAGTCTGCCGGCTCTATCGGCAAATCCGAAACGGCACCGTAAAGCCGCACCGCCGCCGGCATGCTCAAAAGCAGCTCGGGACGGTCGTGCAGCTCCGCTGAAACGCTTCGCGGACTGCCCGATAGTAACAGCCTGCCGCCTTCCATTACAAACAACCGGTCGGCAGCCGGTACCACCTCTTCAAGCCGGTGTTCGACGATTATAACGGTTACGCCAAGCTCGCGGTTGATTTTGACCAGTGCCGCGACAAATTCGGACGCGGCTATAGGGTCAAGCTGTGCCGTCGGCTCGTCGAGCAGCAGCAGCTCGGGCTGCATAACCATGACCGAAGCAAGGTTGAGCAGCTGCTTTTGCCCGCCCGAAAGCTCGGTTGTGGGCTGTTCGAACCAGTCCTCGATGCCGAAAAAGCTGGACATCTCCGACACACGCCGGCGGATGACGTCGGTGTCAAGGCCCATGTTCTCAAGCCCGAACGCAAGCTCGTGCCACACCCTGTCGGTCACAATCTGCAGCTCGGGCCGCTGCATGACAAATCCGATTTTGCATGCCGAAGTAGCGTCGTCCAAATCCTCAAGCAAAGTGCCGCGGAAGCGCACCTTGCCGGAAAGCTCGCCCAGCGGTCTCAGCTCTCGTTTGAGCATGCGCAGCAGCGTCGATTTTCCGCTGCCTGTCGCGCCGCAAATCGCCACAAACTCGCCTTCTTCAACTTTCAGCGACACGCCGTCCAGCGCTTTTTCGGAGCAGCCGGGATATGTGAAGCTTAAATTTTCGACTGCAAGTATTTCCACTTCACACTCTCCCCCGCTTCAATTATTGCCGGTATGAAGGCAAGCAGCGCATAGGCTGCGTAAACCGCCACGGCCGCTCCTTTGTTTGCCGGCGGCTGCACACTGGGATAAAACGAGTACGTCACATCGCCTAAAGCAGCAAACGCAACCACGGTGCCGAAAAGCGCAAGCGTCACCAGCAGGAGCAGCGCATCCGTGCGCGCGAACTTGTATAGCGCAAATGATGAGCGCCTGCCTATCCCGTAACCGCGCGCCGCCATGCTGTCCGCCGTTATAATGCCGTTTTCGAGCGCCCAGCCGACCATTACATTGAACACTCGCGCGCCTCCGCGTATGTCGTCAGCTATGTTGTCCTCTTTATATAATCCCAACACCTTTTGCGTGTCGCGGACGCGCTTTGCCTGCACCGCAAACAGCGGTATATAGCGCAATGCCATCGAGATCAGCAGTGCCATTTTCGGCGATACCCTGCCGAACAGGTAAAGCAGCCTGTCACTCGTCATAATATGCGAAAACGAGCGATACCATATAATAACCGACAGGATAACTGCCGACGCTACCAGACCGTAAAGTATCGCTTCCAGAGTTATGGGGTTGTTGCCGACGACAAACAGAACCGTCACACCGTTGTGGCGAAATATGGGGTTAATTGCCGCCATCGCCACAAAAAGCAACGCATAAATTGCAATGTCGCGCAGGCGCGCTTCACCGCGAAGTATATAAAGCGCCACAGCACCGCAAAGCGAGAAAGCGGAAAGCACCGGATCTATCCAAAACATAGGAACGGCGGTCGCCGCAGCAAAATATATAAACACTGTTATCGGATTGTAGTCTTCAAATCGCTTCATTATCTTTACCTTATGTCATCGCCAAGCTCAAGCGTGTAATGCCACTCGACGGTGTCGCCGTCGCGCAGTTTATACTCACCACAGCCGACCGACGGACGCTCGCCGTTGACCAAATAAGCCCAGCCCGAAAGGTCGCCATAATCAAGCTCGTAGATATTGGCTATACCCGAAATGTAGTTTGTGCCTTCCGTTTCGGTGTGGATTCTATATGCGCGGGCAGCCTCCATGAGTACATCGTAGACGGTGTCGCCCTCCGATATTTCAAACTCGGTAACAGCAAGTATAACACCGTCGCTCGGGATATGCTCATCTTTCGCTACTCCGACAAGCACGTCGCAGCGAATAGTCATGGTCACGCGTCCGGCGACGTTTTCTTTCGGCTCGAGCGTGCCGGTGTAATACTCGCTCGCTGTTTTTATATCTACCAGCGCCACAGCCGCCGCTGCAATGGCTGCAAGGAGTATTATAAAAATGAAGTTTTTTATATTGCGCTGGCCTGTCAGCCAAAACAGCGCGCATACCAGTGCCGCGGCTGCGGCAATGCCCAAAATCACCCACAGCTTATAGCTGCTTTTGGGGATTTCGGCTTGTTTGCCGTCACCTTCGGTCTGCCCGGCATCTCCGGCAGACTCTGCCACCGGCTCGCTTTCAGCCGATTTAGCTTGGGACTTTTGCTCGCTTTCGATTTCGGGCGGCTCGATGATTTCGGCATCGTCAAAGACAAACAATGGAGAGCGGCCGTCCCTGCAGCGCAAATAAGCGACCAGCGCATAATATGCCTGCGCCGTTGCCGAGCTATTATATTCCCCGCCCTGCATGTGGGAAAACCCGCCGTCAGGCAGCCTGTATTTGAGCAGCCCGTCAATCGCGGTGTTGCCGTTTTTTATAAATCGGCTGTCCTGCTGAATGTCAATCCCAAGCGCCGACAGCGCGACAATCACCTGTGCGACGCTTTCGGCGTTTTCGTTTCCGTAACTTGCAAAATCGCCGCCTTCAAGCTGCCGCGAGGCAAGCAGACCGACGGCTTCGTCTACCGCTGCTTTGACCTCGTCGCTGCCGTCGTAATACGGGGCAAGCGCCTGCACCGCCATCGAGGTGACGTCGACGTCCGAGCGCGCGCCGGTCAAGCTCCAGCCGCCGTCGTCGCGCCGCAGCGAAAGTATCTCCGATATGACGCTGTCTGCGGTGTGGTTTTCGGACGGCGCACCGTTTGTTATCAGGTGCAGACCGAAAATATAGCTCATTATACCCTGCGCACCGACCGTTTCATCAGCAATTCGGGCAACGGCTTCGTCGTCTTTTCGTCCGGCGGCAATCATTGTGAGCGCGTATTTCTGGCTGCCGGTCGCGTTGCGCGCACTGCGCATGAGATATTGAGCTTCAAGCGCATCCGCATAGGCAGAAAAGTCGAATTTCTCGCCCGATTGGCGCAGCCCTATAACAAGCCACTCGGACGGCATGCTCGCGCCCTCTGCATTTTCACCGTCAAGCCATACCTGAACGGAACTTGCCCCGCTTTTTGAAAGCTCACACGCCAAAATGCCCCGGGCAATCTCCGCTATCTCGTCTGTGGTATAAACTTTCGCCTGTGCACCTGTGGCAAGCAGAACCGCACATAATGCAAAGACAGCAACGGCGCTCAGAATTTTCATTTTATTGTTTTTCATTTCTTCCTTTGCGTGCCAATACGGCTCCGCCGGCAAGCACTGCCAAAGCAGCAAATGCAGCAACAGCAAAGCCGCCGCCGGTCTGCGGAGCCTGAGCCGCTCCGATTTCGGCTATGCAAACGGGCGGGACAATCCTTTGGGTATCGGACACCGCGCTGATTACATGAGTGCCGCGCTCGTCTATATTGATTGTGACGTGACCGTCCGCGTCTGTTTTATATCCGGTTGGCTTGCCGCCTATTGTTATCGTCGCTCCCTCGACCGGTATTGTAACCGGCATGAAGTTTTCGTCAAAACCTATTGAGCAAAGCACCAGCTCCTGCGGCTCTCCCGGATTTGCCGAAATTGTCGTCTCGCTGAAATAGGTGAAAACATCGGAAAAACCGGCAGGGTCGGTATAAACGTAAGCTATGACATGGTCTCCGCCGACAACCGGCGTCGTCAGGCCCATGGCCATCTCGTTGTTTTTATAGTATCCGTAGCTGCCGCCGTTTTCGACGCCCCAGAGCCTTTCGATATACATGCCAAGGTCGCTTGTGGCGGTCGAATAGCCCGCCGCGCCGCCGCTGTAAAGCTGCTCGTGTGCGGCAACAAGCGCGTCGTTTATTGTTAGCTCGCCGTCGCCGTCTTTGTCGGTGACATAAACCGGCTCTCGCGCCGTCATCAGCTCGCCGTTGGCTATTGTAACATAAACAAGGACAGGGTCGCCCGCCGCAAGCGCCGTGAGGCTTGTCCAAACAGTGAGCGCCAGTATCAAAACGGCTGTCCAAAGAAGGCTTTTTTTCATACAGTTTACTCCTTTAACAGTTAAGAATGTTGTGTTATATTTAATATTATAGAAAACAAAAAGCGCTTTTCTCGCCCTGTGAGAAAAGCGCAGCCGCCGACGACAAACAAACCCCCGCGCTGAAAACCCGCGCGCGGAAAAGCCTACCCCGACAGCTGCACTTTTCTGGCCCAAAAATACAAGCTGCATACAGCACACGCGGTGAGTATTCCGACTGACAAAGCGGCACGCATCCAATATCGGTGCGGCACGTCATTGAACACGGTAATGGCAGTTGCGCCGGATTCACACCGGACTTCCCTCTAATCCGATAAATTTTCGGAACCGCGCTGCGTGATATTCGATTTTGATGTGCGATTGCCCTCGGCTCGCACCTGTGACCGATTATATCACGCCGCATCCGGCGTGTCAATATTATGGTACAAATTTTCTTTTTCCGTTTTTTTGCAAACATCCTCATTTCAAAAAATGAAATTTGACAAAACAACCAGTTTCATTTGCTTTTACGCATTAACATTCTAAATAAATATCTAATTATTTGCTTGACAAGGTCAAAATGGCGTGCTATAATCTATCTCAAATTATTTTTAACGGAGGATTGTCAGCATGAAAATCCCGCGCATATTATCTATAATGCTCGTATTGTTGCTCGCTTTGCCGATGTTGTTCGGCTGCGCGGGCGATTCCGCAGACGTTATAAAAATCGGTGTCATTTCTCCGCTAACCGGTGATGTCGCGGTTTACGGAAATGCTGTTTATGAAGCCGTCCAGCTTTATGTAGAGCAATTTAACGAAGCCGGCGGCATCGGCGGCAAGAAGATTAAGCTCATTGCCTACGACGACAAAGGCGACGCAACCGAAGCCGTCAACGCCTATAACAGGCTCGTCAGCTCCGACAATGTAGTCGCCATCATCGGTCCGGTTACTTCGACCCCGACATTGAGTGTTGCAGAGCAGTCGGTTGCCGACAACGTGCCCATGATCACCGGCACGGCAACCCATCCCGCAGTCACAACATACGGTAAAAACTTTTTCCGTGCTTGCTTTGAAGACCCCTTCCAGGGCGGTGCTATAGCCAGATTCGCCGCAGACTATCTGAAAGCAGCATCCGGCGCTATCATATACAACACCTCTGACGCTTATTCCACCGGTCTTAAGGACTCCATCACTGCTACCGCAAATGAAATCGGGTTCACCCTCACTGCAACAGAAGGCTATGCGAAGGGCGACGTCGACTTCAGATCCCAGCTCACCAACATCATCGAGACCAATCCCGACGTTCTGTTCATCCCCGAGTACTATCAGAATGCTTACATAATATGCAAGCAGGCACGTGAGCTTGGCTTCACCGGTACATTCCTCGGTGTTGACGGTACCGACGGTATCCTGGAAATGGAAGGTGTCGACCCCTCAATAGTTGAGGGCATGTACTTTGCCAACCACTTCGCAGTCGACAGCACCGACCCCGATGTTATTCAGTTCGTTGCCGACTACAACGCAAAATACGGCAAGAACCCCAACGCGCTCGCCGCGCTTGGCTATGATGCCGCAAAAATTCTTGTTAATGCTATCAAGACGGTCATCGAAAACGGCGGAGAGGGCTTTGAAATTACCAATTCTGCCGAGCACCGTCAGGCTATCATCGACGCTCTGGCCGCTACCGAGCTCGATTGCGTAACGGGCAACATTACGTTCGACGAAAATCGCAACCCCATCAAGGAGTGCGTTATCATCCAGATTAAAGACGGCGCCAACCAATTCGTCGCTAACTATTAATCGGTTCGGAGAAGCGCTTCTCCGCCTGCTATAACCGTTTTTGTTATAAATCGCGGAGGCAGAGCTATCCTGCCGTAGAGAGTGTTTCTCTGCGGTCTGCTCTGCCTCTAATCTATTTGACAGGTTATCAGAAATTATGACATTCCTATATCAAATAATAAACGGACTGCAAATCGGTGCTATATATGCGCTTGTGGCGCTGGGATATAGCATGGTATACGGCATAGCTAAGCTTATCAACTTCGCTCACGGTGACATTATAATGCTCGGCGCGTATGCCGTGTGGTATTTCACCGCCAGACTTGGCATGCCGTGGTATCTTGCGACAATCTCGACTATTATCTTCTGTTCGATTGTCGGCATGATTATTGAAAAATTGGCATATAAACCGCTGCGCAACTCTGCGCGCATTTCTCTGCTTATCACGGCGATTGGTGTCAGTCTGTTACTGCAGAACACCGTGCAGCTTATCTTTACCGCCAACCCGCGCATGTTCGTGACGTTTATACCCAGCGGCGGCATTTCATTCGGCAGCCACGCTATCTCCTACACAACGGTCATAACCATTGTCGTTTCAGCGGCGATAATGGTCGGACTAACAATACTTGTGTCGAAAACTAAAATCGGAAAAGCCATGCGCGCGGTATCGGAGGATAACCGCACCGCCCAGCTTATGGGCATCAATGTCAACAACACAATTTCGTTTACCTTTGCACTCGGCTCCGGGCTTGCGGCAATAGGCGCAGTGCTGTATATCTGCTCCTATTCGCAAATTTCGCCGACCATGGGCTCCATGCTCGGTCTCAAAGCGTTCGTCGCGGCGGTACTCGGCGGAATAGGCTCCATCCCCGGTGCAATGCTAGGCGGATTTATAATCGGCATTGCCGAGAGTCTGACAAAGGGCTATGTAAGCTCACAGCTTGCCGACGCTGTGGTGTTTGGCATATTGATTATAGTACTGCTTGTCAAGCCGACAGGTTTCTTCGGACACGGCAACAGCGAGAAGGTTTGAGGTGAACAAAAGTGAAAACAAACCGATTGACAGATAAAACCTGGTTCAGGTATATTGTTAACACCCTGGCTGTCGGCGTCCTTTTCGGCTTGCTCGTACTGCTCACCGGCCCGACCGGAGAAGGCGGACTGCTCAACAAATACATGTCCCAGATATTTATTCCTATCGGGATAAATATCATACTCGCGGTCAGCCTTAACTTAACCGCAGGTTTTCTCGGCCAGCTCCCGCTCGGTCATGCCGGGTTTATGAGCGTTGGCGCTTATGCCGCGGCGCTTTTTTCGATACACACCGATTTTCCGAAAAGCATATCGTTCCCGATTTCGCTTATCATCGGCGGCATTGTCGCCGCAATATTCGGCATTGTCATCGGACTGCCGGCACTGAGGCTCAAAGGCGACTATCTCGCAATAATCACGCTCGGTTTCGGCGAGATTATCCGCGTTATTATCCTCAACATGCCCAAAATTACCGGCGGCGCCTATGGCTTAAAGGGTATTCCCAAAGAGACAACCGTTATTTCGGTTTTCGTTTGCGTTGTTGTTACCATTTTTCTTATTCACGCACTTATCAAATCGCGTCACGGACGCGCAATAATCTCTATACGAGAGGACGAAATCGCCTCCGAAGCGTCGGGTATTCCGACAACATATTATAAAGTCATGGCCTTCTCCATATCCGCGTTTTTCGCGGGTATAGCGGGCGGGCTTTATGCCCACTACATCGGAATTCTCGACCCGACCGGCTTTGGTTTCATGCGCTCGGTAGAGATACTCGTTATGGTGGTGCTCGGCGGCCTCGGCTCTATTATCGGTTCAGTGGTCGCGGCAGGTGCACTCACTGTTCTACCGGAGCTTTTGCGCGGATTCAGCGAATACCGCATGGTGGTTTATTCCCTGCTGCTCATCCTCGTGATGGTATTCAAGCCCTCCGGCCTATTCGGCAGGTATGATTTTTCACTGTGCGACGTTGCGAGAGATATTTCAACGGCAATTAAACGCCTCGCACATCGAAATAAGCTCGGGATGGACGAGGAGGCAGGAAAGTAATGAACGGCGAAACATTATTAAACGTAAGGAATTTGGGTATAAATTTCTCCGGTCTACAGGCACTTGACGATTTTAACGTGCAGGTGGCTCCGGACGAAATCGTGGGGCTGATAGGCCCGAACGGCGCAGGTAAAACCACGGTTTTCAACCTGCTCACCAACGTATACACACCTACAAAAGGTTCGATTGATATAGACGGCAATGATACGCGCGGCAAATCGACGCACGGCGTGGCTCAAGCCGGAATTGCGCGCACATTTCAGAACATCCGTCTTTTCAAAGACATGACGGTAATTGATAATGTTAAGGTCGCGCTGAACAACAGCATGCGCTGCTCGCTGTTTGAGTCATTCTTTCGCCTGCCTTCTTTCTGGAAGGAGGAAAAGGAGACAGAGGAGCGCGCGCTCGAGCTGCTCGACGTGCTCAACCTGCGCGCGCATGCCTATGATGAGGCGGGCAGCCTCCCCTACGGTGCGCAGCGTCGGCTTGAAATCGTACGCGCCATTGCGACAAATCCAAAAGTGCTTCTGCTCGACGAGCCGGCTGCAGGCATGAACCCGTCAGAAACCGCCGAGCTGATGAGCAATATTCGCAAAATCCGCGACCGATTCCACGTCGCCATAATCCTCATCGAGCATGACATGAATCTTGTCATGGGTGTTTGCGAACGAATTATCGTGCTAAACTACGGACTGATAATCGCGACAGGTACGCCAGAGGAGATTCGCAAGAATCCGACGGTTATCGAAGCATATCTTGGCCAGCAGCGGGGTGAATAATATGTCAGCATTGCTTTCGGTCACCGACATGAACGTCTATTACGGCGTCATCCATGCGGTGAAAGGTGTTTCGTTTGAAGTCGGAGAAGGCGAAATCGTTACTCTTATCGGCGCAAACGGCGCGGGCAAATCGACCATCCTTAAAACCGTGTCGGGTATGCTGCGCTCAAAGAGCGGCTCAATAGTCTTCGACGGCAAGGAAATATCAAACGTCGAATCGTATAAACTCCTTGGCATGGGCATAGCGCATGTGCCGGAGGGGCGCTGTATTTTCCAGCGTCTTACCGTCGAGGAGAACCTTGAGATGGGCGGCTATATTGCAAAGCCTGATGATGTCGCCGCCGCCATTGAAGATGTATACCGCCGCTTCCCTCGCCTGAAGGAGCGACGCCGCCAAATTGCGGGAACGCTCTCGGGCGGCGAACAGCAAATGCTTGCGATTGGGCGCGCAATGATGACAAAGCCCAAACTTATAATGATGGACGAACCGTCAATGGGACTCGCGCCGATACTGGTTCAGCAGATTTTTGAAATTATACAGGAACTTAACGCTTCGGGCACAACCATACTGCTTGTCGAACAGAATGCGCAGATAGCGCTGAAGATTGCCGACCGAGGTTATGTTCTCGAAACCGGCCGAATTGTGCTCGATGGCAAAGCATCCGAACTGCTGGCAAATGAGTCGGTTAAAAAAGCATATCTTGGCGGCTAATCCGACCGGCACTTGTCCGGCTATGTTTTTATACAGGCATTTCGGGCATTGTTGCACTGTAGATTTCATAAACGACAATAGCTTCCGAGGTCTCGCAACCAGCGCGAGCTTCGGAAGCTATTTTTCGCTTATTGGTGGAATGCATTATCAGGGCCGTTTGATTTCTTGTCATAGTAATCCTTTTTTTGTATAAATACTGTGCAGCGATTTGTCGTTGCAGCATTTCTTAAAAGCACCGCAATAAATATGCCGCCCGAATGGGACTGCTCCCAAAAGGGCGGCATTTACACGATAAAATCTTATGTCCGAATGACAATGTCCGCACGCTTGTCTGCATTTGACGAGGAGATATACGTCTCCTCAAGCGGGATCCATCTGTTCTCGAAGGCTTGCCATGCTTCCTCGCCGTCGCGCGCAATGATGCGCGCTTTCTGCCGCTCGGGCGAGATGTCGAAAAACGCCGACAGCGCATAATATTGCCCAAAGCGCGGATGCATTGAGTAAGCGCCCTCGACAATGACAAGTTTAGAGCTGCCTACACGCGCCGTTTGTGTGATGCGACCCTGCGAGCAGTCGAAAACACCGTATTCAAACGGCTCGCCGATCGAAAGTTTTGCAAGCACTTCTTCTTCAAACCGTTCGTAGTGGATGTTCCCGCCCGGCTCGGCAAATCGCCCGGGCGTGCGAAGCTCCGGAGGCAGGAAAAAATCGTCGCAGTGTATGATCTGGGCATCGAACGCGCGCGAAATGAGGTCGGCTGCAGTAGTTTTGCCAGAGGCACAGCGGCCGTCAAATGCTATTACGGTCCTTTTTTGGTTTTGCGCGTCATGCATCAGCGGATTTATGGCTTTGCAAAGCTCTACAAGTGGTACAAAACGGGCATCCACGACGCGATAGTGTGGCGAGTAGGCACTCCGATATATATCGCTGTGGCTTGCCGGCGGCGGAACCCGTGCGTCGGTCAGGTATGAGTAGAGATAAAACTCAAGCTGGTCACGCGCAAAGGCAAAACTGCCGCGCTCGGCCAGCGTTAGCACACATTCAAGCAGAGCGCGAAACAGCGCGGGCGCATCATTTTGCGGCGGCATGCCTGCGGTCGCCCTAAAAAGCGCAAACACCAGCTCCGAGGGTATTCCCTGTCGCTTTGCTGCGCCGAGATATAGACGCGTATAGCCGCCGGGGAGCGGCTCGAACAGCTCTCCGTCGTCTGGCTCGGTTTCACTGTACTCGCTCTGCAGCCACTCGAGTGCGGCATTTTGATCCGTGAGCAGGTGTCCCGCGCCAAAACATGCCTGATAACACAGTTTCACGACGTCGCGCGGCTGCATGAGCGGGTATTTTTCGGCGTGCGCCAAAATTATCTCGTCAGGTTGCATCGGCCGAAGGCTCAACATCAACCGAAAGCAATTTTGCGCGGCGCAGCGCCCAAACAATCGGCGGGATTATGATAATATGCAGGATTATGCCCGGCAGCGTGCCGGCAAAATAATCGGCGTAAAATATTGCGATTGTCATCTTTTCGGGGTCGAAGCCCAAAATCGCAAATTTTGCAACACCACCGACAATACGCCCAACTATCATTGCCGCCACCAGCGAAACATATATGTAGGGGAGTTTTTTCGGCAACAGCTTGTAAAGTATGCCCGCGGCGGCACCGTATGCGGCGAGCTCGAACGCCATTGAAACCGCGACCGGGAACATGGGCGGCATGCCAATCATCGCAGAACGCAGCACCGGACCAACAGCGCCAACAACAGCGCCCCAAACAGGACCGCACAAAAAGCCGCAAAGCAGCGCGGGAATGTGCATGGGCGACAGCGCCTGGCCTATTTGCGGGATTTGCCCTGTCAGAAATGGCAGGACAATGCAAAGCGCAAGACATATAGCCGAGTAAATTAGTTTCATCAGGTGATTTTTGGTCTTCGTGTTCATTTGCCTGTCACTCCTTGAATACTGTCATAAAATAAAAATCGCGCCGGTAACACTCTCCGACGCCTTCATGGTATCGACCGCCCGCTTTCGCGTGCGTTGCTACTTATTCAATTGTGTATGTACCGTGTTGATTCCGCTTCTGCGGCTGTTGCTCCGTTCCGTTCGGAGCCTTTTCGCAGATTATACCACAGAGGCGTCCAATTGTCAAGTTTTATGTAGCAGGCGCCGGCTGCCCGAGCGGGCGGGGTCCGACTGCCTGGGTTATGCGCTCACAGGCTTTTGCGCATGCGTTCAAGCGCGCCTTTTTCGAGCCGTGATACCTGTGCCTGTGAGATTCCAATCTCGCTGGCAATCTCCATTTGAGTTTTGCCTCCGAAGAACCGAAGTCCCAGAATTGCTTTTTCACGGTCGGAAAGTGAGCGCATTGCCTCGCGCAGTGCGATGTCATCCAGCCATATTTCTTCCGTACCGCCGTTGTCGCTTACGGTATCCATAACGCAAACCGAATCGCTACCGCCATCGGAACCGTAAACGGGGTCATACAGAGAAACCGGGTCGATAATCGCTTCCAGCGCGTCGATGATCTCCTCGCGCTTGTGTGTGTCGCCTTCTTTTTGGAGTTCTGCGTATATGTCGTCGATTGTCGGTTCACGGGCCATCGATTTTGACAGCCGCTCTCTGATAGACAATGCTCGATACGCGAGGTCACGTGTCGAACGGCTTACCCTTATGCTATTGTTGTCCCGCAGGTAGCGCTTAAGTTCGCCGACTATCATCGGTACTGCATAGGTTGAGAATTTTACGTCTAACTCCATATTGAAGTTGTCGACTGCCTTTATCAGGCCGATGCATCCGACCTGGAACAGGTCGTCGAGGTTTTCACCGCGGTTTGTGAACCGCTGGATTATGCTCAGCACCAGCCGCAGATTGCCGGCGATGAGTTTTTGCCTTGCTTCTTTGTCACCCTTTGCGGCGGCAGCAAGAAGCTCGCGTTTTTCCTCTTCGGTCAGCGTCTTGAGCTTCGAGGTATCTACCCCGCAGATTTCTACTTTACCGTAATACATCTATCAGGCAACACTCCTGCACTATTTATCATCGTGCTATGAGTATTGCCTGAGGTGGCTGAAATTTATGCATGGCAAAAAGTGGGGGGGTGTGACTGCTTGGCAAAAATTGTTTGCGTTTTATATTGACGCCAATGGTACATTATGGAATAGTTCGATTGATAACAAACATTATAATTAAGCTATTATAATATTTGTGCAATTTTAATAATTTATACTTACACTAAAAAATAGCAGAAAAGACAGTTATGATTTTAGAATGTACTGCTTTAAAGAAACTTACCGTTTAGGTCAAGTAGAAATCAATGCATTAAATGAAATTGACTTATCGATTGAAAAAGGCTCACTGACCGTTATATTTGGGGCGTCCGGGTCAGGCAAATCTACCCTGCTTCACTGTATCGCCGGTGTTGATAACCCTGATTCGGGCAGTGTTCTTATCGGCGGCCAAGATATATATAAACTGAATGCCTACGACTCTGCCGTATTTAGACGCAGAAACATTGGGCTGGTCTATCAATTTTTCAACCTACTGCCAACATTGACAGGACGCCAAAACATCCTGCTCCTAAATACGCGGCATATTTATAGCCAAGCCCTGCGATTTCGGTGAGCAGCGCGTCGCTTGGTAACTGGTCGCCAAATTTGATATTTATATTATAATTTTCTTTGTCGAGCTGCGAGTATTGGTTAGCTTTGAGCATCGACATAAAAATATTAAATGAGGCGATAAGCGTACAGAAAACGGTCAGCGCAACAAGCGAAAGCCGATATGCGTGTCTATTACCCCGATAAAATTGCCATACAAGTGACCTTGCGGGATGGCTCGGATCAATAGGGCGCGACTTTTTGATTTCTTTTGTAAATTTACTTTTGCTGTATCTTTCAGTTTCTCCAGAGATTGCCGCAACTGATGACAATCGCGTGAGTTTGCTTATTTCTTTTGATACGGCAAGCATTACTGTTACAATGACACATAAAACACATATCAATGTGATTGGCAGTGAAAAAACGAATTTTATATTAATGCTTTGTACTATATATCCGACAATAGGTCCGATTATAATAGCGGGAATACAGTAAGCCAGTGCTTCGAGATAAAGAAGATAGCTTATTTGCCGTGGCGTCGCACCTATACTTTTGAGATTTATGAATGTCTGCACGATATTTGCAGATGAAAATATCGACATGAGCATAAATTCTGCGGCGTGGTTATTTAACGGCCGGCCCGTACTCAAAAGCCGGAATTTCTGAAATTACAGACGGTGTTATTGCAGTTAATAACATACGCGGCACTTTAAAAGAATATCAGCGGCTTGAGGCACTATCCGGCGGGCTGTCCGCTTGACGAACCGTCATCAATAACCCTGTATGCGCGTTCTCCATACGATATGGGCAATGAAACTCAGGTCAATGTTCCTATAGCTGCACTTATCGATGTTTATCCAGATGTAAACGAGGTTTTCTTTCCTTACGACGTGGTTTTGGTTATGGACATTGACAGTTTCAAGCAAATTGACAAGTCGCTTTTTGGCCAGCAGTCTTTAAAGCAAGCCGCCGTCAAAATAAACGTACCATATGGTGATATAAATACCAAAGCAATTAAAATAGCCGAGCTCTTGTCAGAAAATGAAGTGGCATTTCAGATTAGAACAAGGCTGGATGAGGAGAAAAATATAGAAGATAACCTCCACTCGACCACTTTCTTTTTCAATGTGCTTATTTTGTTTTTCGGCGCACTTGGACTGCTTCAGGCGGTAAACAGCATCAACATGAGTATTCAAACGAGGAAACGAGATCTTGCGATCCTGCGCTCAATTGGCACGGACACCGCAGAATTGAGACAGGTTTTTATGTGGGAAGCCACGGCGTACAGCATATTACCAATAGTGCTGAGTCTGCCGGTCTCTTTCGTTGCAACACTTATGTTTAAGTTGCTTTTTAAAAACCTTTCTCTGCATATAGCATTAAGATGGATACCGTATATTAATATTATGATATTAAATCTACCGCTTATTATAGTTATTTTTGCAGTATATTCGTATCACAGCTACAAGATAAATAAAATGACATCATTAAATACAATTTATTAAAGCAGTATTTTACAGACTGAGGATAAAGTCCACCGTAACGGGTGGATTTTCTTAATATTGAACGTGTCTCCATCTACCCTCCACCAATACGCATGTCAACGCGCACGCCACACGCCATGCGAGTGCTTATCGCCACTGTCCAAACGCACCGCATCGCACTTTCCGCCGTTTTGCACGAGGCAAAACTATGCGAAAATGTTAAAAAACGCTCCAAAAACACTTGTGCACTTGACACTGATGTAAATTAAAGATAAAATATATAAAAATCATAAATCTACATTTATATCCACATTTAACTTCAGCGTATTGCTCAAATCCATCCGACACGGGACGACTAATGAAAATTTTATGGAACCGTAAGTACAACACAATCGCGGTGTACGCCTGTGTCACCGCGTTTGTTATAATCACGGCTATCTGCCTTTTCGTCAATTTCGGCGCGGTCAGAGCGGCCTTAGACCGTGCCGTTTCAATTCTCGCGCCGGTTTTGTGGGGTTTTGCGTTCGCATACCTTCTCTCCCCTGCATATAAATACTTTCGCGACCGCGCGCTGCGCTTTATCGGCGATACCGAACGCCGCAGACGCACGCGCAAGGCGCTCGCGCTTATCGCTACCTATCTTTCGGCGCTGCTGCTTGTCTCGCTTTTCATTTTGGTCATCGTGCCTCAGATAGCGGGCAGCTACACAGAGCTTCAGGCGCGGGTCGGCGGCTATTTCGTCTCGCTGCAGGAATGGCTCGAAAGGCGCGCAGCCGAGTCCGAGCTGTTTGCCGACTTTTATGCACGGCTGCTCGAGTATGTCGACGTCAGTAAGCTCAGCGAGCGGCTTCAGGAGCTTGTCCGCGACTCGTTTGACATCGTGGTCAGCGGCACCTCATATGTCTTCGGCTTGCTCGGCAGCGTCGTCACCCAGATAAAAAACATCACGCTCGGGTTTATCATCTCGGTCTACATGCTGATATGGAAAGAAAAGCTGACTGCTCAGGCGAAAAAGCTGCTTTTTGCGCTGCTTGACCGCAAGGCTGTCGACCGGCTGCTCGAGCTGCTGCGCATGACCGACCGCACGTTCGGCGGGTTTATCGTTGGCAAGCTGATTGACTCGCTTATTATAGGCATGCTCACCTTCATCGTGCTCGGTATCTTCGACATGCCCTATTACCCGCTGGTCAGCGTGATAGTCGGCGTGACAAATGTAATCCCCTTCTTCGGCCCGTTTATAGGCGCGATTCCCAGCGCATTTATCATATTCGTTGCCGACCCCATAAAGGCGCTGTGGTTTGTGCTGATTATATTTATCATCCAGCAGATTGACGGCAACATAATCGGCCCGCGCATACTCGGCGACACGACAGGCCTTTCCGCACTGTGGGTTATCGTGGCGATTATCGTCATGAGCGGCCTGTTCGGCGTGCTTGGCATGTTCATTGGCGTGCCGGTGTTCGCGGTGCTGTACACGCTTGTCAAACAGTCGACCGAGACGCGGCTTCGGAGGCGCGGCATGCCGGTCTCGACGGACGCCTACTATCCGGGCGAGCCCGAGGACACGCGCCCCGTAAAGATTACGCGCCGCACGGCGTATGGCGGCACTGCGGGCGCCGACCCGGACAGGCTCGCGCCGGACGATGCGGTAGACCCGCAAGCTCAAAGCGCGTCGGCTGATGCTACCGGAGACGCAGCGGGAAGCCCGAAAGCTCAAAATTCGCCAAACGATACCGCCGGCGTAAATGAAAAAGCCCCGCAAACTCAAGGCTCGCTTGGTGATACTGCCAAAGACACTGCAAAATCGCAAGCTCAAAGCGCGCCGACCGATGCAGGGGCAAATAAGTATAACAGCGGCAAGCAAAGCCGCCCGGGCAAATTCGGTTCCAAACGGCGCGACACACATGGGAAAAAGGCACAACCCGGCTCCGGAGACAACCGAAACGGGCCCCACGAAGCCGGCGAGGCAGAATCAGGCGGCACGGAAGGCGGTGGTGGCGATGAAGTTTGAGCCGAGCAACGACCGGTATCTGACCGTCGCCGTCTATGTTTTGATTTGCGCACTTGTCGTCTCGGTTTTCGCGGTCGCGCTTTTCAACCTTAGCGATGTTTGGGCGGCTCTCAGAACGTTTTGGAGAGTACTTAAGCCGATTGTATACGGCATTGTTTTCGCGGCTATCATCAGCATGCCCGCAAGGTTTTTCGAGGAGCGCGTGTTTGCTTTCCTTGACCGCGTGCCGCGCGCGCCGTCGCAGAAACTGCCGCGACCGGTTTCGCGGTTCATCCGGCGCGTGCGCAGCGTGACGCACCGCAACCCCTCTTTCAAGCGCGGCTGTGCGCTGGCTGTGACTTATGCCATCATCGTGTCGTTTATCATCGGGTTTACGGTGCTTGTCGTGCCGCAGGTGATAACCTCGTATCGCGAGTTGACCGAGGTTGCGCCGAAATATCTTGCCTCGGCGCAGCGGTGGCTTGACAATGTGCTTGACAGCCTGCCGCTTGCGAGCATCGACACCGGCATTGACCTGCCCGGCGCGCCGCAACCGGACATAGAGGACGTGGAGCGCGCGCTGCGATCGCCTACAAACCCACTTTCGCTGACAGTGGACGAGGCGGCTTCCAACGAAACGGGGAGGCTGGTGCGCGATATAGGGGCGTCCGGTCTGCGGCTGGATCTGTCGGACATTATCAAGCGCGGGCTTGCGCTTGCACTGGGATTGATGAGCGACGCGATGCCGCAGATTTTAGGCATGCTCGGGACGGTGGTGACCGAGCTGAAAAACATCGCTCTGGGGCTTATTATTTCGTTCTACCTGCTTTTCCGGCGTGAAAAGCTGCTGGCTCAGCTTCTCAAGTTTATGAGCTCATGGCTGCCTGCACCGGCGGTTGAGGCACTTGCGAAAGTCGGCAGGATTACTGGCAGGACATTTACGGAGTTTGTCAGCGGCAAGATAATCGACGCGATTGTGATAGGCGTGCTTTGCACTGTGTCCATGCTTATATTCCGCATGCCTTATCCGGCGCTTATCGGCATGCTGGTTGGAACAACGAATGTTATTCCTTATCTCGGACCGTTTCTGGGCGCGGTGCCGGGCGCGATTATTATATTTATTGTCAACCCGACAAAGGCAGTTTGGTTTGTGCTGCTTATTATTGTGCTGCAGCAGCTTGACTGTAACTTTATCGAGCCGTATATCGTCGGTGACAAGACGGGGCTGGCATCGATCTATATTATCACGTCGGTGATTGTGATGGGCGGGATTTTCGGCGTGCCGGGCCTGTTCCTTGGCGTACCGGCGTTTGCGGTGATATATGCGCTGGTCAAGGATTGGTCGGAGGGCAGGCTCGCAAAAAAATCGCTGCCGACTGGTACGGTTGCCTATGCCGACGACGCGGAGATTGCGCCCGACACCGAAAGCAGCTGACAGCAACCGCTCACGCCGGGTGTGTCACCCGCGAACTTGGTTTGTTTTACCCGGTTTGCCCTATCGACTTTTGATAAATCTGTGCCGCTGTGCCCTGCCCCGATTCGCCGCCGCCGCACTCTTTTACCGCGCGGCTTAAATAAGCGCAAAAACCCTTTCCACTGCAAGGTGATAATAGATGAATTATGCAAAACAAGCCGGCTCGGCTGATCTATGTCAGCCGCTGCGCGATTTTTCACGCTATCTCACTGTCACACAGGGTCGCCAGCACGGCACCGTCGAGCAATATCTCATTGACCTGACGCTGTTTTTCCGGTTCCTTTTAGCCAGAAAAAACAACTTACCGCTCTCGGGCGAGGATTTCGACAACATTGACATCAGCGCGGTCGACTACGACTTTGTCAAAGCCATCACGCGCGGCGACCTGCTCGATTACCTATATTTTACCGCCGTCGAGCGCTCCAACTCGGCGCGCACGCGCGCGCGCAAGCTGACCTCACTGCGCTCGTTTTACAGGTACCTGACGCGCGAAAAGATTGTGCCCGAAAACATCGCAAAAGACATCGACTCGCCCAAACAGCGGCAGACACTGCCGCGGTATCTGACGCTCGAGGAAAGCGAGCGGCTGCTTGACACGACCGCCGAGCACGCGCCCGAGAAAACCCGCGAGCGGGACTATGCTATCCTGACCCTGTTTTTAAACTGCGGCATGCGCCTTTCCGAGCTTGTCGGGCTTAATCTGTCAGACATTTCGCCCGACCTGCGCTCGCTGCGCGTGCGCGGCAAGGGCGCGAAAGAGCGCATCGTCTATCTCAACGACGCATGCCGGGAGGCACTCGAGGCATATCTGCAGGTGCGGCGTGCCAACCCGAACGTAAAACCAGACTCGGCAGACGCGCTGTTCCTTTCGTCGCGGAACAAACGCATCAGCCGCAAGACTGTGCAGTGGATGGTCTACAAAAGGCTTGCCGAAGCGGGACTGGAAAACAAAAACCTGTCGGTGCACAAGTTGAGACACACCGCCGCGACGCTGATGTATCAGACTGGCCAGGTCGACATACGCGTGCTGAAAGATATTTTGGGTCACGAGCAGCTTTCCACCACCCAAATTTACACGCATGTGGCCGATTCGGCGATGAAGCGCGCCGTCGAGACCAACCCACTCGGCAAAAAGCGCGCGAAAACTAAGCCCGAGGAATGAAATATCAAACATTTTCACATGCGTATATTGCATTATTAACATTTTACAATGTATAATGGTATAAAACAGAAATCTGCAAGATTGACGAAAGGCGGTCGGGCGCCGCTCTGATGCAAACGAGGTTTGCGCATTTCACATGGCAGCGGCGGCAAGTGGCTATGATCAAATTTATCAAAGACAACTCATACTTGATCTTCAAGATGATGGTCAACCAGCTTGGTATGATGATGTTCGGCCTGGTGCTTTCGATGGCGACATATAACGACGACAAGCTGCATCTGGCGACCAGCATCTTTGCGGTCGGGTTTTATATGGTACTGCTCTACATGATGTGCTGGGAGTACGGGCAGAAGGAGAAAGTCAGGGTCGACCACGGACGGCTGCCGTATATGCCGCTCAAAGGGCTGTATATGTCTCTTTGCGCGAATGTGATAAACATTCTTTTGGCGATTATACTGCTGTTCGGATATATAAATGTAACCGACATCGAAAACCAACAGCCCTCGTGGGCGTATAGTTTGTACGATTCCACACGGTTCTTCGCATTGGTTGCGCAAGCGATGTATATCGGAATCATCAACATGCACATGCGGGTGAACCATGGCCAGATAAACCCCGTCATGTTTTTCGTTATTATCCTTCCCTCGCTTGCGGCAAGCGCGCTCGGCTATTATTTCGGGCTCAAGGATAGGCGACTGCTGGGATTCTTGGGGCTGGGCAGAAGAAGCGACGACACCGACCAGGACGAGCAAGAATAAAAGCAAACCGGCGACTCTCGCAAAGGGAGCCGCCGGTTTTTTGTTGCGGATGCGATATGGATATGCGGGGAAATTTTTGGACGTGGTTTAATCCTTCAGGTATTGCCAGCCGCATCGGGGGCGCCTGTCGTCACCTTAATGTTAACGCAATTGTACTGCCAAACACATACGTGCGGCGGCAACTGTGCCGCACCTCAACACACCGCCGGCAGGCAAAACACGAAAAATCTATCCCGCCAGCACGCCCACCACCGGGAAAAACTGCAATATCCCACCGCCGTGAGGTGCGTCGCTCATTAACTGCGTGAAATCCGACCCCGCACGATGACTGTGATGATCGCCGTCGATCCAAACCTCGCTGACGTCGTAGACATAGCCGTTGTAAGCAATATAAGCCGGCCTGCCTCCGGTACCGTCGTAGTAGCTGAGGCTCTCCAGCGTGAAAATGCGCAGCCCCTCGGCGTCGGTTTCAAACTCGAGCAGCTCCGCCGCGGTTTCAGCGGCTGTTTCGGCAGTCGTCGTGTCGGCGGCCGGCCCGCCCCGCTGTGCTGAAACGTTGTGAGCTACCCAGAGCGTCAGCACGGCGACTATTGCCGCGCCGATCAGTCCTGCTTTGAAATCGTCCATGCTGTTTTACCGTCCCAACAAAAAATTCGCTTACTTGCGAATTATTTTACGTTTTGCGGGATAAAATTATAACCGCGGAAATATTGTTTTCTCCGGTAATATTTTCAACCGCGTAAACGTTTTTGCGCGGTAAAAAGCCGGTGCGACACCGCAGCGACCAGAATTCCGGCGATGAAGGGAGGGGGATTTGCGCCGGATAGCAGGAGGCGGCTGCGCCCGGACTGCCATCACAGCAGAAAAGAGCCACCTGGCTCTTTTTATTTTTGCAGCGCGCATTGTGTACGCCGGCAAGTACCGACAAGCAACCGTATATAACAGTTTAAGGGGGGACTTTTTCATAAAGTTCCCCCCTCTTTTTCGCTGCGCACAACCGAGCACACAAAAAAAGGGCGGGTGAGCGCCCTTTTTTGTTGGCAGCAAGCCATGAAAAAGATATATTAAATCGCCTTGTGGCGGTAGTTCACTGCTCTTTCGCCGGGTGACATACCTCGGAGAGCGCGCAACCGCTGCACCCACAGCCGCAGCTCGTCTTTCCCTTCTTATGGTTTCTCACCATGCTCACTATAACCACCGCAACTATGGCAGCGAGCACCGCACAGACTATAATCGTCCCGATGTTTGCCGTTATCCACGCCAGCATACACACGCCTCCTTTAGACGTTAATTTAAGTTAATAGTACTGTCATATTTTCGCATTCGCGCGCTTCAGTTTCGGCTCGTCTTTCTGCGGCTTTACAAGCATAAACACCATAAACGCCGTCACAACAACAGCCGCTGTGAGACCCACAGGGTCAGGCGTGCCGGCAAACAGCATACCGAACTGGTACACCATCAGCGATACCGCATAGGCAAACAGTGTCTGATACCCGACCGCAAACAATGTCCACTTGGGACTGTTCATCTCGCGCCTGATTGCGCCTATTGCCGCAAAACAGGGCGCGCAAAGCAGGTTGAAGACAAGGAACGAGTATGCCGTGAGCGGCGTGAACACCGCGCGCACGTTCTGCCAGACCTGCCAGCCGTTTTCGGCCACCTCCTCCAGCCCGCCGAACAGCACCCCGAACGTGCCCACCACGTTCTCTTTCGCGATAAGCCCCGTCACCGTCGCCACCGTCGACTGCCAGTTGCCGAACCCCAGCGGCGCAAATACCCACGCTACCGCTCCTCCTACAACCGCGAGTATCGAGTTGTCAAGCGACTCGACCATCCCGAATCTGCCGCCCTCGACCCCGAAGCTCATCAAAAACCACAAGAGGATTGCCGAAAGCAGTATAACCGTACCCGCCTTTTTGATAAACGACCATGCGCGCTCCCACATCGAGCGGAGCAGACTGCCCAGTGTAGGCAGGCGATACTCGGGCAGCTCCATCACGAACGGCGCCGGGTCGCCCGCAAACGCAGGCGTCTTCTTAAGCATTATACCAGAAACTATAATCGCTGCAATACCTATAAAGTAAGCGCTGGGTGCCACCCACCACGCGCCCCCGAACATCGCGCCCGAGATAAGCGCTATTATGGGCAGCTTCGCGCCGCAGGGCATGAACGTCGTGGTCATAATGGTCATACGCCTGTCACGCTCGTTTTCGATTGTGCGCGACGCCATTACACCCGGCACGCCGCAGCCCGTCGCGATAAGCATAGGGATAAACGACTTGCCCGACAGGTTGAACTTTCGGAAAATGCGGTCCATAACAAACGCCACGCGCGCCATGTACCCGCATGCCTCAAGAAATGCGAGTAATAAAAACAGCACCAGCATCTGGGGCACAAATCCGAGCACCGCGCCCACGCCGCCGACGATGCCGTCCATAATGAGGCCGTCCAGCCAAGGCGCTACGCCTGCTCTCTCAAGCAGACCGCCGACCAGCACCGGTATGCCGGGTATGAACACGCCATAGTCCGCCGGGTCGGGCTCCTCGTAGGCAAGTGCCTCCTCGTATGCCGCAAAATCGGCGGCTAACTCCTCCTCGACGTTGCCTTCGTCGTCGTAGACAAGAGCGGTGGTCACAATATCCGCCGCTTCCGCAGGCTCGACACCCGCCTCCTCCGCCGCAACCTCAAAAGCCTCGATAACCGCGGCATGACGAGTATACTGCTCCGCCGCCTCCTCGTAGGCAGCCGAGCCGATACCGAACAGGTGCCAACCGTCGCCGAACACCCCGTCGTTTGCCCAGTCGGTCGCCCAGGTGCCGACCGTCGTGACCGAGATGAAGTAAACAATGAACATCACAACCGCGAAAATCGGCAGCGCGAGCACCCGATTTGTGACAATGCGGTCGATTTTGTCGGAGGTGCTCATCTTCCGGTTGCTCTTTTTCCTGCAGCAGGATTTCATAAGCTGCGCGATGTATATATACCGCTCGTTTGTGATGATGCTTTCGGCGTCGTCGTCATACTCCGCTTCGACCGCGGCGATGTCCTGCTCGATGTGGGCAAGCGTCTCCTCGGGGATGCCGAGCTGCTCGAGCACCTTTTCGTCGCGCTCGAAGATTTTAATAGCGTACCAGCGCTGACGCTCGGCTGGAAGGTCGTGCAGCACCGCCTCCTCGATATGCGCAAGCGCGTGCTCGACCGTGCCCGAGAAGTTGTGCTGCGGCACCGTCGGCCTGCCTCGCGCCGCCTCGACCGCTGCTTCTGCCGCCTGGTCAATTCCGTCGCCTTTCAGGGCCGAAATCTCGACAACCCTGCAGCCGAGCGCGCGGGACAGCTCCTGCGTGTCAATTTTGTCGCCGCGCCGGCGCACGACGTCCATCATGTTAATGGCGACGACGACCGGTATGCCCAGCTCAAGCAGCTGGGTGGTCAGATACAGGTTGCGTTCGAGGTTGGTTCCGTCGACAATGTTGAGTATCGCGTCCGGCCGCTCGCCAACGAGATAGTTTCGGGCAACGACTTCCTCGAGCGTGTACGGCGAAAGCGAGTAGATGCCGGGCAGGTCGGTGACGGTCACGCCCTCGTACTTTTTTAGTTTGCCCTCTTTTTTCTCGACCGTCACGCCCGGCCAGTTGCCCACAAACTGGTTCGAGCCGGTCAGCGCGTTAAACAGCGTGGTTTTGCCGCTGTTGGGGTTGCCTGCCAGCGCTATTTTGATGCTTTTATCCATTGCTTTCCTCCGGTATTGGCGGCTCCTTTCTACCGCCGGTTGCAGTTGAGTTAGCCGAAGCTAACTCGCACGTCATTTATTAGGGGACGGCGTCCCCCTCTTGCAGACTTATTCGATTTCAATCATTTCGGCATCGGATTTTCTTATTGAAAGCTCGTATCCGCGGACGGTGACCTCAATAGGGTCACCGAGCGGCGCGACCTTGCGTATGTAAACTTCTGCGCCGCGCGTTATACCCATGTCCATAATGCGGCGTTTGGTTGCGCCTTCGCCGTGCAGCTTTTTGACGCGCACGGTATCTCCGACTTTTGCCGCTCTGAGTGTGTTCATCTTGCCCTCCCGTTAAATCTAAACCATTATTTTGCTGGCCATCGCCCGGCTGATGGCGACCCGCGATTCTTTTACGTTGACAATCAGGTTTCCTCCAGCCTCGCTGATGATGCGGACACTGCCGCCTGGCACAAAACCGAGAGTTTCAAGGTGTTTTTTGACCTCCGGCGTTCCGCCAACTTTCTTTATAATGTTATCTTCGCCTATTTCGGCAAGCAAAAGCGGCATCACTTGGCCATCCTTCCCTGTATAACTAAGTCAGTTTGTCATGACTAACTCGTGCATTTTATAAAATGGTGAGTTTTTCTCACCGGAGTTCCGTTGCGTGGTTAGCCTTGACTAACTGTTATTATACTATCATTTTATGCACAGATTGTCAAGAGGTATTTCTTATAATTATGGCGGTTTGGAAAAATCAGCAAAATAACTAATGCATAGGGTTTCGGTAGGAATTGTTTGGGCAAGATGCACCCTTTGAAGCGGGAAAAGGCACGGTGCAGCCTACACCGTGCCCATAAGTTTTTGAAGATTGCTTGTGCTTATCAAAACTCTCCGCAATGTGCATTCGGCGGTCATTTATGTATTACATGCTGTAAACCGCTTTCCGCGACCTCGCCATACTCGATTTTGTCACGCACGAGCTTTGCCTTATAGAGCAGCTTATCCGCGGCGGCGACGACCTCCGACGGCAAGCGTTGCGGCGAGCAGCGCATCGCCGCAACGCCCAGGCTGAGGGTCACATAGCCAGTCACTTTCGACGCTTTATGCTCGATTTTTAGCTCGGCTATCCGCCGCTTGATGCGCTCGGCGGTCTTTACCGCCGCCTCAAGCTCGGTATCAGGCAAAATACAGGCGAACTCATCGCCGCCATAGCGTGCTGCAAGGTCGCCGCTGCGCCTTATACTGCCCGCAATTGCGCTGCCCACCTGCCGCAGGCACTCGTCGCCTTTGACGTGGCCATAGTAGTCGTTGTATTCCTTGAAATGGTCGATGTCCATAAGTATAACAGACAGTGTCGCGCCCGTCCTCGATAGGCGCTGATACTCGCGCTCGAGCGTCGCATCGAAACAGCGCCGGTTTCCTATCCCTGTAAGTCCGTCCTGATAGGTCAACTCGGTCAAAAGCCGGTTGGATTCGACAAGCTGCAGCTCGGCCTCCTTGCGCTCGTTTATATCGGTCAGCACCGCAAACGAGCCCTCGAACTCGCCATTTTCGTCGACAATCGCTTTTGCCGATACGAGAAACCAGTGTCTTTTGCCGCTTTTGGTCATAAACCGGCTTTCGTAAACCGAGTCCTCTCCCCGTTTGCGCAGCGCTTCCTGTTCCCAAAATAAATCGAGCATCTCCGGCGGGAACAGCGACGAGCCATGCATTCCGAGCAGCTCGTCAATTGTATACCCGAGCAGCTTTGCCATGTTTTTGTTGGCGTATGAGATATTATAGTGTTCGTCGAAAATAATCACGCCCTCGTTTGCTATCTCAACGATGTGCTGGAATCGGTGCACCTGCATGTCGCTGCGCTCCTTTGCGAGCATGAGCAGTATAAAGCCGCTGAACAAAAACAGGCAAAAGCTCGTGCCGGGTATCATCGCGAAAAGCGAGCGTCTACCGACGGTCACGGCATACTCGGGCATCGCAAAACATACCAGCGAGACCGCCAAAAACAGCGCGGAGCCGATGCAGTAGACTATTCCAAGTGTCATCCTCAGCGAAAACCGTCTTTTGGACGGGTTGCGCAACAGGAAAACGGTCGGCAGAAAATATAGCGCACTGTGCCCCAAAAAATACGCGCCTGTGCGATACGGCTCGCGCAGGAAAGCGAAAACAAAGCTTAAAGCCGTTATGGCGACCGATGATAACAGATGCAGACGGCGCCGTACTTTAAGCCCCGACAGCTCTCTGACCGCCCACGCCTCATACGCGCAGCCCAAAAGCAGCGCGGCGTTTGCCTGCGCCGTGACACAGTCAAAAATGTCGGTTCGCAAATACAGGAGAAACGAACCGACTGCCTGCATCATTTTTGCCTCGACCCAGAAAGGCGCAAGCCGGGGTTTACCTAAACTGAACTTGAACAGTACGAGTAACAGCCCAAGCGAAAACGAGCCGACCGCAAGCATTAACATTACGGTTTTTAGATCCATGCGTACCTCGGTTAAGATAAGGTCAAAGTTGTCACGCAATGTGTTTTTGACCCGAATTCTGCTATGTTTTGTCGAATCTTGTCCTTATCTCTATTATATAACAATTGGTACGCAGAATCAAGTGAAATATGGCAAATAATAAAAATTGCAGCTAAAGCATGAAAAACGAGCCGGCAATGGCCGCCGGGAGGAGGCAAGTTTCAAACCTCCGATGGCGTGGGGCGTCTGACGCCCTCGACGCTTACCCAGCGGCCGCTAATGGGACGATTCAAATCTCATTCAGTTCGCAAAGCCTCGACGGGGTCTTTGTTTGCCGCGATGCGCGACGGGATGATGCCCGCGATAAGCGTCAGCGTCATGCTGATAAGCACGAGCGTCACTGCGTGCATCGGCTTGATAAACGCGTTTATCGCCGTCACGCCGCTCAGCTTGTGGATAATCGCACTGATGGGTATGCAGAGCAACAGCGATATGCCAATCCCCATCGCGCCTGCCGCAAACCCCACTATAAGCGTCTCGGCGTTGAACACTCTTGAAATATCCCGTTTGGAGGCGCCCAGCGAGCGCAGTATACCAATTTCCTTGGTACGCTCGAGCACCGAGATATAGGTTATAATGCCTATCATTATCGAAGATACGACAAGCGATATGGACACGAACACAATAAGCCCGTACGATATTGCGTTTATAATGCCGGTGATACCCGACATCAGCAGAGCCACATAGTCGGTGTAAACTATCTGCTGCTCCTCGCTCACGCCGTCATTGTACTTTTTAATCTCATCGGCGATGGCGTCTTTGTTTTCAAAAGTCGAGGCGTATATGTTGATAGCCCTCGGCATTGCAGGGTCGACCGCGCCGAACGTTTTGAGGTTATCCTCGAGCGTCGATTCCGATACCTCGCTCGGCATGTAAAGGTCATAGTAGAGCGCCAGCGTCGCCGTATCCGTTTCCGAACCGTACTCGGCGTCGAACACCGCTGCTACCTTGGCATAACCTTCGGGCGTGTAAGGCTGTGCCATAGAGGCGTAATACTCGCGTGCCTGCTCTGTCGCCAGCTCGTCCACCAGCGCATCCAGCTCGGCGTCGCTCAAACTGCCCAGATACGCCATTATCTCGGCAGCCGGCATGCCGGTCTTTTTCGACCAGTCGGCCATAACATAGGCGACTTTTACATCGCGGCTGACAAACTGCGCGGTTATTTGCGCCTTGACAGCCGCCAGCTCCTCGTCCGACGGCGTTGTCATTATCTCTTTGATGCGCTCCTCAGCCTGCGCTGCATACTGCTGCTTGATAATCGTGGTAAGCTGCTCGCGTATCATGCCACGCAGCTCGTCGTCGGAATACGAGGCAAGGTATGCTTTGACCGACTCTGTGTCCATACCGTAAGCCTGCGCCACGGCTTCCTCCATACTATCGCGCGTAGTATACTGCGCCGAGTATTGCTCCAGCGCTGCGCTTAGATACTCCTCGCTCGGTTCGGATACAATTTTTGAATAAAGTTTCGCCTTTTCGACGTTGTCAAGCGAGTCGAAATACTCGCGCACCCTCTCGGCCTTGTACTCATCGGTCGGGTTTTCAGCCTCCTCAATGACAAAAGGCAGGCCGGTCAAAATGTCGAAATTCGCGTTTTCCTCGGCCTTCTGCGCCAGAACTACAGGCGACGATTCGGTGTATTCAATCAGATACTCGGTCAGCTTGTGCGTGTAGCCGAAAATACCGGTCATCGCGGTCGCTGTCGCGTCCTCTTTCGGCCGTATTATGCCCGAGATGCGCAGCTCGAGCCCGCTGCCCACACGCAGCGCCAGCGCGTCCTTGTCGTCTTTGATGCTTGACCAGATGCCGTCGCCGTCGGAGTCGGTGTAGTAGTCGCAGGCTGCGAGCAGCCGGAACGTGATGCCCAGCGCGTCCTCATAGTCGAGCCTGCGCGTGCCGACCTCGATAGTTTCCTCGCTTATGACTGCCGAAAGGATTTCTCTGACCTCATCGCCCGTCATCTGTCCGAGCGAGTAGAACGCAAGGTCGGAGATTTCGTTGTTTTTGTTCAATATCAGCACGACTTCATCGTAATCCTGCGGCCAGTCGCCCGAGACAAGTTCGAACTGGTCGTATATCATGTCGGATATAAGCTGTCCGTCTTGACCGGGCATCAGCTCCTGCCAGAGCCGTATCATGGAAAACTGCGACCGCATCGACGAGGCCTGTCTTGACATGCTCGGCGACAGCGCGGCAAAGGCGTCCGACATGTCGGTGTTGACCCAATCGCCCTCCGGACTTTTGACGTATGTGTCGAACCTGACTCTGTAAAGATACTGCACCGACGAGACGACGTCGCGCAGCCCGCCCGAGCCGGGCTTTTTGGCAAGCTCGGCGTCGAGATATTCCTTAAACGACTTCAAGTCGTTTTTTGTCACTTCGGGATTAAACACCGCGTTGAAAAGCTCGTACATGCTCGCGTCGGAATAGATGGCGTCGCCACCGTGCACCGGCTCGGACGAGCCGGTGCGGCTTTTCCCGACCTCGCCGAGTGCCGCCATTATGGAGTTGATATCGGCCTGCTCGTCTTCAATGGTGATGGGATATGACGAGAGCGTGTCGCGTTGCACCTCGTCGATGTAGTGCTGCACGCCGGTGGACAGCGCGAGTATCAGCGCTATGCCGATGATGCCGATGCTGCCGGCGAACGAGGTGAGCAGCGTGCGCGCGCGTTTGGTCATTAGGTTGTCGAGCGACAGGTTGAGCGCGGTGAAAAAGGACATCGAGGTCTTTTGCCGGCGCTTTTTCTTGGGTTTTACCTCCGGCTGCTTTTCATCGCCGTCATAAGGGTTCGAGTCGCCGGTCACCTTGCCGTCCAGCAGGTTGATAATGCGCGTGGCATAGCGGTTTGCAAGATCGGGGTTGTGCGTGACCATGATAACGAGCCGGTCACGCGAGATTTCCTTGAGGATTTCGAGCACCTGCACGCTTGTTTTAGTGTCGAGCGCGCCGGTCGGCTCGTCGGCGAGCAGTATCTCGGGGTTGTTGACGAGAGCGCGCGCAATTGCGACGCGCTGCATCTGGCCGCCCGATAGCTGCGTGGGCCTTTTCTTCAACTGGTCACCCAGCCCGACTCGCTCGAGCGCCTCTTTGGCGCGGCGGCGGCGCTCGGATTTCGACACGCCGGACAGCGTCATTGCCAGCTCGACGTTGGCGAGCACACTCTGATGCGGGATGAGATTATAGCTTTGGAACACGAAACCTATGGAGCGGTTGCGATAGTTGTCCCAGTCGGCGTCGGTGTACTCTTTGGTGGAGCGTCCGCCGATTACGAGGTCGCCCGAGGTATAGCGGTCCAGCCCGCCGATGATGTTGAGCATTGTTGTCTTGCCGCAGCCCGACGGTCCGAGGATAGCAACGAACTCGCTTTTGCGAAAATTAATCGAAACACCGCGCAGCGCGTCTATATTTGTGCCGCCCGCGGTGTAACGCTTTACAATATCTACAAGTTTCAGCAATTCAGTTATTCCCTTTATGATAGTTAGTTTTGTAATAATCTATAATATACCATACCGAAGTCAATATTTCTATAAAAAATTACAACACAGATGTAAATTAAAAGAAAAAATTGTCTTTGGAAGATGTCATTGTTGACTGACTGGTGCGTCAGAGCACCGAAGCGGTTGTTTATTGCCTTTATCTGAGATAAAAGCCCCCGTATTGGTTACGGAGGCTATATTATTGGCTATCGATTTCAACCGAAGGCTCGCCGGCGACTTCCCACTGCCTGAACATGCCGCGCGTTTTCTCGTCCACGACAGCACTCACCGCCACGCCGTCCTCGCGGTACTCGGGCTCGCCCACCGACGCGAGCTGATAGAGCCGCGACAGCGCACCTTGCTCGGCGTGCGGGAAGAAATACCACAGCTCGCGCCGGGTTTCGGCAACCAGCCGTTCAAGCGCGGCTATGAGCGTGTCTATCCCCTGCCCCGTCAGCGCCGACACGAACAGCACATTCTCGGGCGGCACCGTCCGGTCGGAAAGCAGCGCCGAGCTTGGTCCGGCAGCGCCGAGACACTCTGCCGGCAGGTCACACTTGTTGTACACATATAGTGTCGGCTTGTTCGCCGCTCCCAGCTCGGCGAGCAGCTTTCGCGTTACCTCAAGCTGTTTTTCGCGCTCAGGGTCCGACGCGTCGATAAGCACAACCAAAAAATCGGCGAGTCGCACCTCCTCGAGCGTTGACTTGAACGCCTCGATGAGGTGATGCGGCAGGTTGCGTATGAACCCGACCGTGTCGGTCAGCAGCATCTTCGCGCCGCTCGGCAGCTCATACTGCCGCGTCGTCGGGTCAAGCGTCGCGAACAGCTTGTCCTCCGCGAGTATGCCTGCGCCTGTCAGCGTGTTAAGCAGCGTCGATTTGCCCGCGTTTGTGTAGCCCGCAATCGCCGCACGCGGTATACCGGCACGCTCGCGCCGCTGGCGCAGTACTGCGCGCGACGCTTCGATACGCTCAAGCTCCTCGCGCAGCACCCTCATGCGCCTGCGTACATGCCGGCGGTCGGTTTCGAGCTTGGTCTCGCCCGGGCCACGCATCGCGATGTTGCCGCCTTGCTGGCGGGACAACTCTATCCCCTTCCCGGTCAGCCGCGGCACCGTGTACTGGAGCTGCGCGAGCTCAACCTGCAATTTTCCCTCGCTGGTCACAGCGTGCAGCGCGAAAATGTCGAGGATCAGCATGCTGCGGTCGATTACGCGCACCTCGAACGGCTCGGATTTGACTTTTTTACCCGCAGCCGGCCGCGCGACCGGGCCGGGCTCTGCCGGCGGGGGCATATATCTGTCCTCCGGTGCACCGATGTCGCCGGTGAATATAGGCTCGCCGGGCAACAGCTCCTCGGGGTTTGTGACCTCCTCGCCGACCGACAGCGCGTCCTCGAGGTTTTTTATCTGCGAGGGCGATAGCTCGCAGTCGAACACGACGAGCCGGATGCCATTTTTGCGGCAGAGTGTGGCGAGCTCGGCGACCTTACCGCTGCCGATGTATGTCCGCGGGCTCGGGTTCTCCTTCCGCTGCTCAAGCCGCGCCGCGACCCTGCCGCCCGCGGTTTCAAGCAGGCGTTCGAGCTCGTCGAGCGACGCGCTAAACTCGTCGTCGGTAATGTCAGGCGTCTGAACGCCGACGATTATTGCCGGCTCGGATTCCACAATTTTCATGTTGTCCTGCATTTTTGTCTCCTTCGCCATTTGCATATATAGGCAGTGGCGTGATAGGTTTTTGTCGTCCATAGAATATTTGCGCCGAAAGCGGCACAGTTATTACAAATCCCAGCAGAATAAATCAAAAATTATAAACCTGTTAGCGAGGCTCGGGGGCGTCTGACGCACCGGTGCGTTCCCTGCGCCACCTGATAGCCTGTGAGCAGTTACCCGAGCAGCCGCAATATCTGCATTTGCGCGGTGACGGGCGGATATACACCTTCGCGGGCGGGGTCAAGCTTCAAGCGCATCACATACTTGCCGCGCTCCAGCATCAAATTCTGCGACACCACAAGCGTGCCTTCGCCGCGCTGTGACAGCACCACCGACGGCATGGCCCGTTTCTCCTCTGTGACCTCCGCCGCGGCACCCTCCGCCGTCTCCGCCGCAGTCGTCGCCGACATCGGCACAAACGCGGCATCGGCGGCAGCAATCTCCTCGCTCAGCTCACCGCTGACGTCGCCCGCCACGCGCTCGAGCGTGAAGATAATGTCGGCACTGCTGCAAATCGCCGACACCGAAACAGTGTAATACCCGTCGCTATCCAGGTCGAGCGGGAACTCTACCGAGCCTGTCTCGGGGTTTACCTCAAATGTGCCCGACATATCCAGCACTTTGGTGATCGACGACGACGCAACTGTCACTATCCCCGCTATAATAAGCACCACAGCGGTCAGCACCACCGCTGCGATGGTCTTTTGCTTCGGCGAGCGGCGGTTGAGCAGGCAGTATCCGATAAAAATCAGCACCGCGCCGATAGCAAGGTAAACCATCCCGACACCTATTACGCTGCCGAGTTTAAGCTCGGCGTAAACCTCGGTGTACGAGTCGGTATAAGGCTTTGCCGCGAACATCGAGATAACGCTGAGCAGGTTATTTATAAAATGAAAGATCATCGTTAAGACCATTGACTCGGTCTTCAGCGCTATATATGCGAATGCGCAGCCGAGCATCATGGTCGGCAGGAAGCGGAAGGGGTCAAGATGGAAAACACCGAACAGCAGCCCGCTGATTAGCACTATTGCCACAGTGCTTTTTATCGACCTCAGCGAGGCAAGTATAAACCCTCTGTGCAGCGTTTCCTCGCAAATTGCGGGCAGAACAGCTATAACAAACACCGCCATTGCCGGCGAAACGCTCGTGCCGAGGCCGGTCAGCGCATCGGCGGTCTTGCCCACCTCCGGGAAAAAGTACTGCGTCAAAAGCAGCGGCCCAATCATGATAAGATATGTGCCGGCATAAAGGAACGCGCCCCCGAAAAACTCGCGTACAGGCGGCAGCCTCATCGGGAACGTCGAAGCAAAATTGGGCCGGATCAAAAGAAACGCGGCGGCGGTCAGAACAAGCAGCATCAGCTCGGTCAGCGCAAGTCCGGCTATGCCGAAATTGAGCTGGAGCGGCGTTGCAATAAATACGAGCGCGACCAGCACCGCGCCCATAAGCAGCAGCCCGTGATACGGTTTAAGGCGGCGATTTTCCATGTTTTCTTTCTCCGTTATAACGTCGTCGAATTATGCCCGCGCGGGTCAGCAGCAGCCGCACCCAATCACTGCGCAGCCGCTGTCACAACAAATCTATACCATATTTATATGCCGAGCATGTCGCATCAAGTATGACGTTCGACTATTTGAGATTATTGTGATTGCTATTATAAAAAATATTGGTTTGTTTCACACCCGTGGTGCGGCGCCGCACCGTCGGGCTCGTTGTTATGTGCTTTTTTGCCTGTTTGCGTAATTTTGCCCATATACTGCCGCTTTATGCCGGCAAACACCGGAGATTCGTCGCTTGCGTCCACGCAACTTGCACTTCCGGCGGAGTGTGACAAAGCGGCCGGTGCGGCATTGCATGAGCAAAACTTAACAAAACGCGCTCAGCCCGGCAAGAAAACCGATACAAAGGTACTTTGGGATGCGAGATTTTGAAAATAGCTACCCGCAATTTGCAATTAATATTAGAAAACAGAGCTAAAACCAAAACGGGCGGAGAAGTCTCCGCCCGAACCGGTGTAGTTGCTGTTAGCTAAGTCTTGTATAGTTGATTTTGATGCCCGGGCCCATCGTAGAGGCGATAACGCAGCTCCTGATATACTGGCCTTTCGCGGCGGCGGGCTTCGCCCTCATTATTGCATCCATAAGCGCGTTGAAGTTATCGGCCAGTTTCTCCGGGCCGAACGAAGCGCGCCCTATCGGGCAGTGGATGATGTTGGTCTTGTCAAGCCTGTACTCGATCTTACCGGCTTTGGCTTCGCGCACCGCTTTGCCGACATCCATGGTAACCGTACCGGCCTTCGGGTTGGGCATCAGACCCTTCGGGCCGAGAACCCTACCCAGACGTCCGATAACGCCCATCATGTCGGGGGTAGCAATAACAACGTCAAAATCAAACCAGTTCTCGTTTTGGATCTTTGCAACGTAATCTTCGGCACCGACATAGTCCGATCCGGCCTCCTCGGCCTCCTGGGCCTTGTCGCCTTTCGCGAACACGAGCGTGCGGACGGTTTTACCCGTTCCGTGAGGAAGCACGACTGCGCCGCGCACCTGCTGGTCGGCGTGACGGCTGTCAACACCAAGCCGGACATGCAGTTCTATAGTTTCGTCGAATTTAGCGTTTGCGGTCTTGCAAACGAGCTCCAGCGCCTCTGCCGGATCGTAAAGTTTAGTGCGGTCAACAAGCTTTACAAGCTCTTTAAATCTTTTTCCTGCAGCCATCGTTTACTACCTCCTCCCTCAGTCCACCACGGCAACGCCCATGCTCTTGGCGGTGCCTTCGATCATTGACATAGCAGCCTCGAGTGAAGAGGTGTTGAGGTCGGGCAGCTTGATTTGAGCTATCTCTTTGATCTGCTCTCTCGTTATTGTCGCGACCTTTTCCTTGCCTGGGGTGCCGGTACCCGATTCGATGTTGCACGCCTTCTTGATAAGCACAGAGGCGGGCGGCGTCTTGGTAATAAATGTGAAAGTGCGGTCGGCATAGACGGTTATGACGACCGGGATAATCATACCAGGCTGGTTTTTTGTGCGCTCGTTGAACTCTTTTGTGAAGTTCGGGATGGAAACACCGTACTGACCGAGCGCGGGTCCGACGGGGGGCTGTGGCGATGCCTTTCCGGCCTCAAGCTGAAGCTTGATAACGCCAACTACTTTCTTTGCCATTTGTCTTTTTTACCTCCATATGTGGTTTGTGCGGAAGAAACGAAAGAATTTTTCTTCCTCCCACTGACTTGGGAACATATCCGTGCGGCAATTTCTTTTGCCGCTTAATTTTTTTCCACGATATCCGAGTCAAGCTCTATAGGCGTCTCGCGCCCGAACATCGACACGAGCACCTTTATCTTCTTCTTGTCGTCGGAAATCTCCTGCACAGTGCCAATATAGCCCTTCAGCGGCCCGGTCTTTATGGTCACGCTGTCGCCGACATCATAGTCAAGCATGACGACGCGCGTTTCGACGCCGATGGCCTCGACCTCTTCGTCGGAAAGCGGCACCGGCTTCGATCCGGGGCCGACGAAACCCGTCACCCCGCGGATATTGCGGACAATGTGCCATGTTTCGTCGGTCATTACCATCTTTATCAGCACATAGCTGGGGAAAACTTTGTGTTCAACCTCTTTTGTGATCGGGGCGCCTTCTTCGTTTGTCCCGACCTCTTCGACCGTCTTTTCGACGGGGATGCGAATATCGCTTATCAGATGGTGCAAACCGCGATTTTCGATAATCTTTTCGAGGTTGGTTTTAACCTTATTCTCGTAGCCCGCATAGGTATGGGCTACATACCAGTTCATTCCAGAACCCAGTTCGTTTATGTCACTCATTGCTCGCCTATCAGATCAGTCTGCCAAGCGCAAGCAGCCCGGACGAAAACAAAAAGTCGAGTGTGCTGATAACGGCGCTGAATACAACGATAGCGACCAGCACCAGAAGCGTGCTGCGAACAGTATCTTCCCTGCTGTACCATACTATTTTCTTCATCTCGCTTTTGTATTCGCGGATAAACCTGAAGAAACGCTCGCGCAGCCCTCGCTTCGGCTTTTTGTCTTTGGCCGCGGTCGGCTTTTTTTCTCCAGTACCGGTGGTTTTGACCCCATCGGTATTTTTTTCTTTATCAGCCATTTCGTCCTCTCCTTATCTCGACTCTCTGTGCAGAGAGTGCTTGCGGCAGAACCTGCAATACTTTTTCAGTTCAAGCCTGTCAGGGTCGTTTGCCCTGTTTTTCGTTGTGTCGTAATTTCGTCTTTTGCAATCGTTGCAGACGAGAGTGATTTTAACTCTCACTTTGCTACCTCCCGAATTATTTCGGCGCGACGGGCACCGATAAGCTATTCTCCCTCATGCGGAAAAGGCGCCCGGGTACAGGCGGGCAAACCGCAATAAAGCAGCGCAAAACCGCGGCGCAGTGCTGCTTTCGCGAGATTTTGGCGTGCAATTTTACGGCATTAAAAAAACCTCTCCGACGAGGTGAAACCATTATAGCATACCTTAATCTCGGCTGTCAATAGCAGTGCCGCAAAAAAATGAAAAAAAGCGCCCAAATTTAAGGCGCTCGCAGCCGCCGGCACAAAAAGCTGTGCCACGGCACGCGGGACAGCGCGAGAGGTATCATGAGCTTGATACGTCAGCCCGCCCCGCCTGCCGCAATTTTCAGCTTTTTTTATTATATCACCGCGAGCCGTTTTTGTATATATCAATATTTTATGAAAATTCGGGTCGTTTTTTGTGATATATTTGCATGCCGCCCCGACGCGGCGGTTACAGTCGGGAATTTATCCCACGGCTTCCTCAAATGTCCCGATGAATGAGTCGAGCTCGGCGAGCGCCTGCTCGCGCGTTGTGCCGCCCGCTGCATAATAGAGCTTGAGCTGCGGCTCGGTGCCCGACGGGCGAACTATGACCGAACAGCCGTCGGAATAGGTAAACTTGATAACGTCGGACGGGGGCAGCTTTATCTCGCGTTTGCCGCCGTCGATATACTTGGTATCGCCGTTTTTATAGTCCTCGACCGCGACAAGCTCTCTGCCCGGGATAGACTTCGGCGGGCCTTCGCGCAGCATCTTCATTATGTCGCGCATTTTGGAGGCGCCCGCCGCGCCCTCGTAGCGAACGTTGACCAGCCGCGTTTCGGTAAACCCGTATTTTTGGCCTATCTCCTCGAGCATGTCGGAGAATGTGTAGCCGCGCGCGGCAAAGTATTCGGCTGCCTGGCACACCAGCAGCGAGGTCGAAACGCCGTCCTTGTCGCGGACATAGCCGCCGCAGAGGTAGCCGCAGCTTTCCTCGAACCCAAACACATAGCGGTCCAGCTCGCCGTCCCGCTCAAGCAGTGTGAGCTGCTCGCCGATGTATTTGAAGCCGGTGAGTACGTCTATGACCTCGGCGCCGAAATCGCGCGCGATTCTGTCCGCCAGGTCGGTGGTGACTATGGTTTTTATGACAATCGGCGACTGTGGCAATGTTCCGGCGTCGCGCCGGCGGGTCAAAATGTAATACAGCAACACGACGCCCAGCTCGTTGCCGTTGAGCAGCCGGTACGAACCGTCGCGCTGACGCACCGCAACGCCCACCCGGTCGCAGTCCGGGTCGGTGGCGAGCAGCAGGTCTGCCGCCAACTTTTCGGAGAGCGCCAGCCCCAGCTCAAGCGCCTGCGGCAGCTCGGGGTTGGGGTAGGGACAGCTTTCAAAGTCGCCGTCGGGCTCGCTTTGCTCGGGAACGACGGTGACATTTTCAAACCCGGCGCCAGCAAGGATTTGAGGCACGCACATTATGCCTGTGCCGCACAGCGGTGTGTAGACAATTTTCAGCGCGCGGCGGGGCTCCTCTTCGGGAGGAAGCTGTGCCGCGGCGTCGGCGATAAATGCGTCTGTGACTGAATCGTCAATATATTTAATCAGGCCGGCGTCCAGCAGCTCCTCAAACGGCCTGCCGACCGGCGCAAAGTAGTCGCATTTCTGCATCTGTTTGTAGATCGCCGATGCGTCCTCGGGCGTGAGCTGGCCCCCGTCGGAGCCGTAGACCTTGAAACCGTTGTAGGCGGCGGGGTTATGGCTGGCCGTGACGACAATACCCGCCGAGCAGCCGAGCTTGCGGACAGCGTATGACAGCGCAGGCGTGGGCATTATATGCCTGAAAATCCACACGCTTACCCCCGCCTCGGCGAGTATGCGCGCCGAGGTTTTGGCAAACAGCTCGGAGCCGTGGCGGCTGTCATAGGCTATCGCTACCGACGCGGGCTTGCCCGATAGCAGCTGCGGTATCGCGCGGCGGCGCAGGTGGGCGGCAAGTCCGCGCGCACAGCGACCGACCGTAAACACGTTCATACGGTTGGTGCCGGCGCCGAGCACGCCGCGCAGTCCGCCGGTGCCGAACTCCAGGTCTGTGTAGAACCTGTCGGTTATTGCCGCTTCGTCGCCCGATATTTCGAGTAGCTCATTGTGCAGCTCGGGCATTGACTGTGTATTTGATAGCCAAAGATCGTATGCGGAGTATATCTGATCCATATACCAAGTCGATACCTTTCCGGGTAAACATATATTGACGCGGACGTGTTTTTATTCCGCGTAGTTTTCCTTTTTTATTATATGGCACAAAAGAGTGATTTTCGGTAATTTTCTGTATATTTTTTATAAACTTGATTTATAGGCTTGATTTTTACATGCCCGATCGGACCGGCTGCGGCACACTCGATTTTCGGAAGCGGCTTGCCGACGGGAGCGAGGAAAATCACAGCACATAGGCAAAAGTGAGTACTAAAGTTTTAGGAGAGAAACTTTTTCCAAAAATCGCGCATGCCGTTTCTCTGTCTGCGGATGCCCGGTATCGGGCTATATTTTCCCGTCCGGGGAGAGCTTTGTGCGCTCGACGATGACGGTTTCGGCGTGTTTTGCCCATGCGGGGTCGACGCCTATATCGTGGTAGGTAGGATAGTCTTTCGCTATCCAGGCTTTGTTTTTGTCGAATATCTCGCACATCTCGGCAGCCCGGCGTCCTATTAACTCAAGGTCGCCGGTCGGCAGCACTTTCTGGATGTCGACCGGTGAGTGGAACACCGCGCGGTCGCCGAACTCCTCGGAGAGGCGCTCGGCCGGATATGCATCGGGCTGGTCGAACTGGAACACGTCGACGCCCGCCTCAATGAACATGGATATAAAATTATATATGTAGCCGCACGAGTGCATGAAAATCGCCATGCCGCGCTCGTGATACGCATCGAATATACGCTTGTACCGCGGGAAAAACAGCTCGCGGAACGCCTCCGGCGATATGAACGTGGAGGTCTGCGTGCCCCAGTCGTCGCCAAACATTGCGGCATCGATGCCGGTGCCGGCAATAGTGTCGAGCACCTCGAGCTCATGCTCGACAATGCAGTCGAGGAAGGCGGTGACCATCTCGGGCTCAAGCAGCACGTCGGCCAGCGCGTTTGCCATCAGCCGCGCGTCGCGCAGCGCCGAAAACAGCGACGCGCCGCCGGTTATGACATATTTATCGCATGCCTGGAGGTTCATCGAAAGCAGCCTGTCGCGGCAGCCGGGGTCGATTTTGGGCATCCGCTTTTTGTATTCTTCAAAGTCGTCCCACTCGACTATCGCGCCGCGGATACACTCGCCTTTGGTTTTGCCGCCGTATCTACCGTATATGTTGCCAAACCGGTCGCGGTAGACCTCGCCGCTAAAACCCGTCAGTTTTTGCAGCTCCTCGTGGTTGCCCCATCTCGAGTACGGGTCGGGCGGCGGTGGGAGATAGGCGCGGCCGGGAGCGCCCATAAAATCGTTGTGTTCGCCGTGGAAGTTCCAGCCGATGCGTGGTGCGTCGCGGTGCGCCACGACCCGCCGGATTATCTCACGCGGCGTCATTTTATCTGACATCAGGGGTACCTCACAATTACACAATTTGACGGTTTTTTCCGTCTGTGTTGTGTGAATTATAACATAGTCAACTTGACATAATTATGAATACAGAGTAAAATAATAAAAACTTCTAAAGTGTGGATTGGTAATTTTATATGAAAATCGGCCTTTCTTCTTACAGCATGGTTAACCGCATATATTCGGGCGAGATGAATATATTGCAGGTGATGGAGTTTGCCGCGGAAAGCGGTGCGCAGCATTTTGAGCTTGTGCCGTTCGGGTATAAATTTTATGATGACCAAGCCGGCACGTTCGACGAGGAGCTTATCGAGGCGGTGCGCGCAAAATCGGCAGAGCTTGGGTTGCCGCTGTCCAACTATGCGGTGCTTGCCGACCTTCTGAAGCCGACCGAGGCGGAGCGCGAGGCCGAGCGCGAGCGGCTGAAACGGCACATCGACGTTGCGGGAAAGCTTGGCGTGCCGTTTATGCGGCACGACGTGTCGTCCTTCCGGCGGCCGCTTGAGCAAAACACGCCGGCCGAGTTTGAGCGGCTGTTTTCTCTCATGGTCGAGCAGATTCGCGAGCTGTCCGAGTATGCCGAGCAGTATGGCGTGACGACGCTGGTTGAAAACCACGGATTTTTCGTGAACGGCGGTGACCGGATGGTGCGTATTGCGGAGGCGGTGGGGCGCGAGAATTTCGGGATTCTGTGCGACATCGGTAACTTCGCGTGTGTGGACGACGACTGTCTTGTTGCGACAAAGAAAGTGCTGCCGTATACAAAGTTTTTCCACCTGAAAGATTTTTATGTTCGCAAGACGGAGGAGCTGCCGCTGGGCGGCGGGCTGTTCCGGTGCGATTCGGGCAACTGGTTTTCGACCAACTCGGGCGAGTATATGCTGCGCGGCTCGATTCTGGGGCAGGGTGACCTGCCAATACGGCACATATTCCGCGCGATAGCCGAGTATGAGCCGGCGAAAGACACCTTCGCCTCGCTGGAGTTCGAGGGTATGGAAGCACCCGAAGACGGCTCGAAACTTGGCATGGCGACCGCGGAGGCGCTTCAAAACAGGTAGGAAATTTTTGAGGGGGAGCTTTTTGGGGAAAAGCTCCCCCTCCCTTCCCTCAGGCACCGGCTATTTTTGCCGGGCTGTGCGCCGGCACCATTTCATATCCGCCCGCATGAGAACGAGCCTGACAGGTATATAAAAATACACGCGGCACAAGCCGCCTTTTTTTGTGCTTTTTATGGCATGCTGTATTATAAAATGTTGACAAATTTAATCTTTATGATTAAAATAATGAAAATAGTGATATATAGTGATGCTGTCCGTGCAAATCGCACCAAACCCGCATTATACCCGCGCGCCGACCGGCAAAGCGCGGCTTTTTGCGGCAATACGAGCTTCGGAGGACAATCGCAACGTGAATTTTGGCAATAACAATACCACCGGCTCCGAGCAGCCGGAAAGCTCTGCGGCGCAGTTGCCGCAGACAGCCACGGAGACCGGAAAAGCCGCCGGCACCGCGCGCACTTTTGCCTCCGGCTCTTTGCCTGATGGCGGCACCGGCGCTGTAGAAAGCACTGAAACCGGCGTCACAGCGCCGGACAGCGCGGGAGAAGAATACCCGACGCTCAACCTCGCGCTAAAAATGCTGCTGTTCGGCGTGTTTATGGTGTTTATCACAGTCCCACTGCTGGTGCTGCTCATATTCGGCACAAGCGAGCGACCGCTCGAAAGCGAAAAAGAGGCAAAACTCGTGGCGCCGACTATCGGTGGGTGGCTCGACCGCTCGTTTCAGCAGAGCTTTGAGGCGTGGTTTTCGACCCATTACCCTTCGCGCGGGTCTGTGGTCGCCTTCTATCGCCAGCTCAAATACGACACCGATAATCTTGACATTATAAACCTGCGTTTTCTCATGAAAGAAGGCGAGGGCACCGGTAACTCCGAGCATGTGGAGCCGGCCACAGGCGACGCCGAACAGAAGATATGGGAGTACATGTTCGACACCGAAAGCAACATGTACGCCCACATCAACATCCGCCGGCGCGACGACGCACCCGTCGAGCCGACCGGGTTCAAAGGCTCTGACGCTGTGCTTGTAGGCAAATCGGGCTATCTGTTCGAGTCCGCTTATATTGACGAGTATTACGGCTATAGCGAGCCGTACAGCAGCGTGACCGACGAGGGGCTGCGGACGCTTGTCGAAATGCTCGAGTATATCCAAACGCAGCTCGAGCGGCGCGGCATCACGATGATATACCTTTTGTCCTCGTCGAAGGCGAGCCAGTATGCAGAGTATATCCCCGAATGGTATAAAAACACGCGCTATGCGCCGGAAGGTTACGTCCGGCCGTACACGCGCCTGAAAAAGCTGCTCGCCGAAAGCAAGGTAAACTATGTTGACTCAAGCGAGCTGTTCAAAGAGATAGGGCTTTATGCCACATTCCCCAAAACTGGCATACACTGGAACCACGTCGCATCGTTTGAGGCGACGCGCGCGGTGATAGACAAGTTTTGCGAAATTTCGGGAATAAATGCGCGCAGGCTCGCTGTCCGCGGCGTCATCGAGTCGAAAAGCCCGCCAAATATCGGCGGCAGCTCCGACGTCGACGTCTATAACATCCTGTATGGCACAATCGACAAGTCGGGTTCGATTGTAGATGAATACTACTATGCTCCCGACGGGTATGTCGTCAACCCCGACGACGGTGTTAAGATAAATGTACTGGTGCAGGGCGGCAGCTTCACGCACGATATTATCAACTATCTCAGCAAATACCGCATCGCACAAAAGCTCAAGTCGTTTTACTATAACAAATATAACGGTCTGTCAAGACACGACCCGCTTAATGCTGGATACGAGGCGTGGGAGCATCTGCTTTCCGGCACAGACCTTGTAATTTTCGAGCAGACCGAGCAGCAAATCCGCGGCGAGTTTCCATCGCGGGAGACCTATATGCACGAGGCTGGCAACCCCTTTATGGGCAGCAACGTCGTTTATGCCTCGCTATACAACTATCTTAAGGATAACGAGATCGGATAACCGTGTGCACCGCAGCAAATTCGATCACCGAAAGGTTAGGCAAATGATTTTTAGTTCGACACTGTTTCTGTTTGTATTCCTTCCGACGGTACTGCTTGTCTATTACGCAATTCCCATGCGGTTTGTTGCCGCCAAAAATGCGGTGCTGCTCACGGTTTCGCTGATCTTTTACGCGTGGGGCGAGCCGCAAAACATCGTTCTGATGCTGCTTGCCATCGCCTGCAACTATGTGTTCGGGCTGGGTATCGAAAAATGCAGAGGATACGGGTCCGAGGGGGCCTGCCGCGCTATACTCGTGCTGTCGCTTGTATACAATCTCGGCACGCTGTTCTTTTTCAAATATTTCAATTTCGTCACCGGCGGGATTTTCCCCCATATCGCACTGCCTATCGGCATATCTTTTTTCACGTTCCAGATAATGTCGTATACCATCGACGTCTATCGCGGCGAGGTGGCGGCACAGCGCAATATTTTCAAGCTGGGGCTGTATATCTCGCTGTTTCCGCAGCTTATCGCAGGGCCGATTGTGCGGTATATCGACATCGAAAAGCAGCTTACCGAGCGGTCGTATGACGCCGACAAGCTGTTTTGCGGCACCTCGCGCTTTATCGTGGGACTGGCAAAGAAAGTGCTTGTATCCAACACCGTCGCGCAGATGGCTGACTTTGCGTTCGGTGTGACCGGCGAACTGAACGCCGCGACGGCGTGGCTGGGCGCACTCTGCTACGGGCTGCAGATCTACTACGACTTCAGCGGCTATTCGGACATGGCGATAGGGCTGGGGCATATGCTCGGCTTCGATTTCCTTGAAAACTTCAACTATCCGTATATCTCGTGCTCGGTGCAGGAGTTCTGGCGGCGCTGGCACATCTCGCTTTCGACTTGGTTCCGCGACTATCTTTACATACCGCTGGGCGGCAACCGCCGGGGCAAGTTGCGAACGTATATAAACCTTTTCATAGTGTTCGTCTGCACCGGCATCTGGCATGGTGCGGCATGGAACTTCCTTGTGTGGGGGCTGTACCACGGTTTTTTCCTTATCATCGAGCGCATCGGTTTCAGGAAGGTGCTTGACAGGCTGCCGAGAGCGGTGGCACGAGGGTATACGCTGCTTGTGGTGCTGTTCGGCTGGGTACTGTTCCGCGCCGAAACGCTGCCCGCGGCGATAAAGTATGCTGCCTCGATGTTCAACTTCGGCAACATCGGCCTGGTGCGGGCGTCGCTGCAGCTTGACAATATCACAGGGTTTGCTATTGCGATCGGAATAATCTTCTCGGCACCGCTGCTGCCGTGGCTGAAAAGGAAGCTTGAGGCGCTGCCCGGCGGCAAGACCTCGGCGTATGTGCTGAACGTGTCGGGCTGTATCGGGCTGTTCCTTTTGTCGGTGGTATTTTTAACCGGCTCCGACTATAACCCTTTTATATATTTCCGGTTCTGAAAATCACTTCAGTTTAACTACAAAATCAAATAAAAGAGGACTTTTTATGGGCAAACGTCATTTTAAGGCGGTCGGTTTTGTTGCTGTGGCGGTTTTGATTGCAGTCTCGCTTGTCTCATGCACGCCTAAACTGACCGACATATACTATGCGGACGGAAACATGCTTATATTCTCAGGCGATACCGGACGACTTCTCGAACAGGGGTTTGACCCCGGCTCGGGCAATACGGTTATCGCGGTGACCATGGGCGTGACCGAGCAAGGGACATATACCATCTCCGGCGACAAAATCACGTTCAAGTTCGGCGACGTTACCTCTACCGCGACCTATGACAAGGAAAAAGACGCCATTACCTGGTACGGCGTGACCTATATAAAGCCGTCTGCGGCGACCGCCCAGAGGTGAAAGCAATGCATGTGGGGGAGCTTTTTTGAAAAAAGCTCCCCCACTCCGTTTCTCTCGCGCCCCTATGCAGCCATATATTGCACATTACCACTTCGCGCGCTCCGCTTCCTCTTCATAGGAGTTGCGACGGTAGCCGTGCTCGTCCCTGAACAGGTAGAGGTTGCCGGCCTCCATCTTATATATTTTATCCGCATGCTCGGCAACGCTCATGTCGTGCGTCACCATTATAAGCGTCTGCCCGATAAGCTCTTTCGTGTAAAGTAGCAGCCTCAGCACCTCGTCCGCATTCTCGCGGTCGAGATTCCCCGTCGGCTCGTCGGCAAACAGCACCTGCGGCCGGTTAATAAGCGCGCGCGCTATAGCCACCCGCTGCTGCTGCCCTCCCGACAGCTCCGACGGCAAATGATGCAGCCTGTCCCCGATATCGAGCGCCGATATCAGCTTTTTCAGGTGCTCCTCATACGAGAAATCCGGCTTGTTGCACATCACCGTCGGTATGAGTATATTCTCCAGCGCTGTAAACTGCGGTATCAGATTATGCTTCTGGAATATGAACCCCACATAAATCCCGCGGAATCGCGAAAGCTCGTCCGGGCTCATGTCCGTCAGATCGTTGCCCCTGATTCTCACAGAGCCGGAGTTCGGTCGGTCAAGCCCCGCACAGATATGCAGCAGCGTGCTCTTCCCCGACCCCGACGGGCCCATTATAGCTATAAATTCGCCATCCTCCACCTTAAGCGAAACCCTGTTCACTGCGGTAACGATCTCGTCGTATTGTTTATACTGCTTTATCACGTTAGACACTTCAAGAATAGCCATACCCCAACCCCGTCAATCCGTATTTTTATCGGGCTCTCCCGCAGTTATTCCTATGTTAAATATCCTCCGGCTCCGCAACCGACGTCAACTGCACGCGGCGCTTAAACAGTAGATATGGAACATAACACGCCAGATACGCGCACACCAGCGCAACAGCCGCCCCCAGCGCCGCCGCGCCCCACGGTATCCGGAAAATATACCGCAGCGGCAGCCCCACAAAGAACTGCACGATAAAATGGTTCGTCGCATAATAGGTGGCAAAATTCGCCGCCCAGGTCAACGCGGCAAGCACAACGCTGCCGAACGCCACCGACATCACGCCGTCCCATACACACTGCTTCCCTACCTCTCGCATAACGGCGCCCAGCGCAATCAGCACCGTAAACTCGCCCTCGCGCTTAAGCGTAAACAGAATCTGCGAAAGGAACCATATCAAAGGCGTGACGGCAAGCAGCAGCGCCGCTATACAGATTATAAATATCGGCACGCGCTTCGCCAGCGTCAGATTGCGCTCGGTCAGCACAAATGTATTTGATACAGTAGCATCGTAATAGTCGCCCCACCTGTCAAGCTCGGTCTCCAGCGCCCTGACCTCGTCCGGCGAAAGGCTCGGGTCGACGGTAATGCCAATGGTGCGGTATACCACATCGTTTCCGGTCAAATCCGTATAGTCTTGGTTTGAGAAAAACATGTCTATATTATACGAGCTCGGCAAGTTGCCAACAACCGCGCCTACCGTGTATTCGACATAGTCGAACTGCAGCAGGTGCAGCTGCTCAGTAAGCAGCTTGTGCCCCGTCAGCATCCGCAGATACGGCGGCTCGGCTATCTTGGATTTGTATTTCGCCACCTGTATCTTGTCGCCCGGTTTCAGCTTCAGTTTCCTAAAATTCATCGCCGAATCGGACACAATCACAGTTTTCTCGTCGCGCAGCACCGAGTAGGGATCGCCTTCTATATCATAGCGCGACAGATACTCGATTATTTCGGGGTCACATGGGCAGTAGTTTACAAGATTGGTCGCGCGCCGCTCATTGTCATATATAACAAATATCGTGCCAAACGTCAGCTTGTCGCCGTCCACCAATATATGCGAGCGCACCTCTGCCGCATCGGTGCCGTATGTTTTCAGGTTCCCGGTAACTTTTATAACGCCCTCAACGCCGGGTATCTCGAGCAGCTCCTCGCGCATGTAGCCGCCCTCGGTGCCGCCGTCATAGCTTTCATCGCCGATGAAGTGGATGTAAAATTGCGGGGTTTCATAGTCTTGCCTTATCTGGATAAGCTCGGCGGCATAGACCATCGCGGTGAAAATCGCGGTAAACAGCGAGGCGACAGCGTAAAGCCGCAGACTGTATTTGCGAAACCGCCACGCACTAATAAACTCATAGCTGCGTGGGTAGGTCTTGCCCAGCATCTCAAACGATATGCGCGGCGATACCACAAGGTTGGAGTTGTCCTCGGCGATAATGTTCGCGCGCGGCGTGCGCCTCGACAGCCTCCAAACCGGCATGCAGACCGACAGCAGCGCCACGACCAGCGCGAAAAGCAGCACTATGACCGGCGTCCACGCGTAATACTCGAATGTTTCGCCGGTCAATTTGAACACCGCCATACCAATAAGCCACGACGATATAACGGCGGGTATATAAACCACGACGGCGACAATCAGCATTTCCCACACGCATGTGGACAGCAGCCGCCAAAAATCTGCGCCGAACGTCATGTATATGCCGTATTCGAACCGGTAGTGGTTTATTCTGATATTATACAGCGCAGTCACAAGCGCCACCGAAAGCGCCGTCACAAGCAAAAACGCCAGCACATTCAGCGCGGTGTTGCCCGCTAATCTGGCGTCGATGTTGTAAAGCGGCGTGGTTACGGCCGCGAACTTGCTGCCGCTGCCCGCAATATCATGTAAATCGCGGAAATAGCGCCGGGCGAATGTACTGTAGTCCTGTTGCGGGTCGCCTGTAAACCTTATATACATCGTATAAAGCCGCTCGCCGGAGATCGCGTCCCGCCGCACCTCGACTTTGTGTGTGTCGTAGATATGCTGGTTTGCAAAGACCGTGTATATGTCGTTATACATATAGTAATACTGGTCTTCGCTTAAGTTGCGCAGTTCGAGGTGGTGCTCATATTCATCGGTTATATACCTGTGCTCGAGCCTGTTTCCGTTGTGTGCGGCAATTACCACAAGCCCGCAGAATATCTCGACAACGAACATAGCGATAAAAAAACAAATATACTGCGTGCGGTTGTATATCACGCTTTTTACGGCATGTTTGATTTTCTTTTTCAGATATTCCGCAAGCTCCATGTCCGGCCTCCGATATTTTGTCGCCACTGCGCCTGTTAAATTTCATTATAACATTATTACCATATAATTCTATCGAAATTTGTTAACGTTTATGAAATATGTTATGACAAACATAACTAAATAGCCGACCTCAGTGAATATAATTATTGTGCGAATGGTATACAGTTATTTTTTCCCATTAACTACATTTATGTTGTTATATTTAACATTTCTTGCATAGATAATTTGTACAATATGCTAATTGCATAATATTGGATAATATTTTATAATAACCCATAGAAATTTATTTATTATATCCTTGGGTTCATTAAATATTAAATAAATATATTTTTAATGAAAGGCGGATTACAATCGTGAAAAAGAGTTTCTTCTCCATTGTACTCAGCGTTATCCTCCTTTTCACACTGTCGATCGGGGTGGCCGGGGCGTCGGATGACCTTGCGACCGAGGCGCCGGGCAGGACTTTCCTGATCGATAAAGTCAAGGCTGACTCGATTGAAGGAACGGGCGCATTTGCAAATGAAGAAGCAGTAAACCTTTTCGACGACGACCCCGCAACCAAGTTCTGCACCAACATTTTCCCCGCAGTTGTGACATGGCAGATGGACAAAGCGTATGTTGTTGACGCTGTTGTTATCTGCACCGCCAACGACAATGCGAGCTATCCCGGCAGAAACCCCGAAACTTGGACTTTCTCCGGTTCGAACGACGGTACAAACTACACTGTCATCTATGAGGGCAAGGCAAGCGACCTTGATGACGTTGACTTTACATATTTTCTTTTCACGTTCAACAACAGCACCGCTTACTCGCACTATAAACTCGAAATCCCCGGGCCCGAAAGCGGCACGGTAATGCAGATTTCGGAGTTTATACTCTGCGAAAAGACATCGGCGGGCATTGCCAGCGAAGACTATCCGTCCTCGGGCCAAAAGCCAAGCAACGGCGACATTATCCTTGGTGACCTTATCGGTAACGAGATCGGCTGGGGCGACAACCCGGATGCGGGGCGCCATGCGGCGTTTGACGGCGACGTGACGACGTTCTTTGACCCGCTGGGTCTGGGCGACGGTTACTGCGGTATCGATGCCGGCCAGGAGTATATTTTGACCCAGATAGTCATCCACCCGCGCGACGGTTACCTTGACCGCTACTATGGCGCGGAGATCCAGGGTTCAAACGATATGGAAAACTGGACGACGCTGTATTTCGCCGATGACCAGGCAGCCGACTGGGATTGGCAGGTTATCGCCGAGGCGGACATCCAGAACAATACGGGCTATCGCTATTTCCGTTACTACAACGAAGTGATGCACGGTGACGTTGCCGAGGTTGAGCTGTACGGCTATCCTGTTGCGGGTGAAGCTGCATCTGCGCCCGCAGAAGAGGCACCGTCCGAACCTGTTGAGGAAGTTCCGGCTCCCGATGCCGCCTCGCCGGCGACGTCGGATATGATGACCTTGGCCGTTGCCTCGATTGCGCTTGCCGGTGCGCTGGGGTTTGTCTCCTATAAAAAGCGCCGCAGCATCTAACAAGTGCAAAAGCAGTGCTAAAACTAAATAACTAACAGCGCCGCCGCACCCGGATTTGCCGGGTTGCGGCGGCTTGCCGTTTGGGTTTATGCTATGCTATTAGTAGCTGCCGGAGAAGCGTTGGGCGCGTCTTATGCCGCCAAAACCCTGCTGTTTTGCCACGCTTAACCTATGGAGCAACTATTAAGTGAACTTTTTGTACAATTTTTCTTGAATTTTGGTAGTTTTGTATAGCATCAATGAATATAAAAGCATTTTTATGCCAGCATGCTGCTGTTACATTTCCACAAAACTATACATCTTTCGTCTTTTATTCTTGGTCAAATATACACATCACAGCAGCAATCTACAATTTAGTTGTATATTGTTAATAAATTATGCTATTTCGATTTGGGCGAAACGACTATTGAAGAAAATGTTAATTTGATTTATAATATCATTCGGTATAAATTAACGCGTTGTAGACAGCGTACTGATTTATACGAATATTAAAAATATTGAAAGGCGGAAAGACAACTTGAAAAAAGCATTAAGCTTCATCGCAATCGCACTTTCCCTTATTCTCACCTTCACGACCGGCGCCTTTGCGGCATCGGAAGACCTCGCAACCGAGGCTCAGGGCAGAACCCTGCTTATCGAGAAGGTTAAAGTTGACACCATTGAAGCCACCCCCGGTTTCGATAACGAAGGGGCCGAGAACCTGTTCGACAATGACCCGGCCACCAAGTTCTGCACCAACACTTTCCCTGCCGAAGTTAGCTGGCAGCTTGACGGCTCCTATGTAGTCGATGCTGTTATTATCTGCACTGCGAACGACAACGCTCAGTACACCGGCAGAAACCCTGCAACATGGACTCTCTACGGCTCCACCGACGGTGAAAACTACGCCGTTATCCATGAAGGCAGCGCAAGCGACCTTGAAGACGTCAACTTTACATACTTCCTCATAACGTTCGAAAACAGCACCGCTTATTCGCACTACAAGCTCGAAATCCCCGCAGCCGAAGCCGCGGACGTATTGCAGATTTCCGAGTTCATCCTTGTCGAAGCGGATCAGGCCGCAGAGGCTCCCGCAGCTGAAGAGGAAGCTCCTGCTGTCGAAGAGGAAGTTGTCGAGGAGCCGGCAGCCGTTGCTGCTCCCGCGACAGCTGACGTGCTGACAGTTTCGGTTCTGTCGCTCGCACTTGCCGGTGTTGTCGGCATCGTAGCTTCCAAGAAGCGCAGCAAGTAATTTAAGATTATTGAGTCGCGTTGTCTACAGCTGTAATTTTAAGTTATAAATCAATTTAAAGCGTTAATCTAAACCGCCGCTCGCGATTGGCTCGTTGAGCGGCGGTGTTTTTTTGTGTTTTGTTGGGCTTGTTTTGCCGGGTATGCTCACCCTTGTTAGCAGTGGCGCACTATGTATGCGTCCCTGTCCATGATATGCATTCAGTGTAGCCGCATGCGTTTGCATGCAGCATGTTTGCACCCCCGGCGCACGACGGTCATAGGCCCCCGCGCAGTATACAGCCTCGCAATAAAAACCGGTACAGAAGTTTTTGAGCGATGTGGCAATTTTTTATAATAAACTCTCGGTGCCGCTTACCTCCCTTCCCTCTGCAGCCGCAAAAGGCATAACAAATGTTGGAGGTATATGACGGAAACATCGTCACAGAGTTGCATTTTTCCTGCATGATTCCACGACAAGTCACGGCTTGCGGGCCGTATTGCGCTAATTTTTGCATCACATGCGCGAACCATGTTGCAAAAGCCGCGAAAATTCGCATACACTTTCGATAATTGTAACAGCCTGTTCATACATCTTGCTAATATTAGTGTTATCATTATCATGCGTTAATTTGGCTTATTTATAAAAGAAACGGAGACATGCAATGATCGTAAATCAAAAGGCTAAAATGTGGATTGACGAGATGGCAGCACTCACCATGCCAGACCGCATTGTGTATATCGACGGCAGCGAGGAGCAGCTTGAGCAGCTGCGCCGTGAAGCAATAGAAACCGGTGAGATTATCAAACTCAACCAGGATTTGCTTCCGGGCTGTTACCTTCACCGCACGGCGGTAAACGACGTCGCGCGTGTAGAGCACCGTACATTTATCTGCACGAAAAACAGGGAGGACGCCGGCAGCACCAACAACTGGATGGATCCCCAGGAATGCTATGAAAAGCTTGGCAAGCTGTTCCGCGGCTCCATGCGCGGCCGCACAATGTATGTCATCCCGTATTCAATGGGTATCGTCGGCTCGGAGTTTGCAAAAATCGGAATCGAGCTGACAGACTCTATATATGTAGTGCTCAATATGGCTATTATGACCCGTATCGGCGACGAGGTTTCAAACGCGCTGGGCGAAAACGGCGATTTTGTCAAAGGCCTGCACTCGAAAGCCGACCTTGACGAGGAGAACCGCTACATCTGCCATTTCCCGGAGGACAACACCATTTGGAGCATCAACTCGGGCTATGGCGGAAACGTGCTGCTCGGCAAAAAGTGCTTTGCACTGCGCATAGCTTCTTATCTCGGGCGCAAAGAGGGTTGGATGGCCGAGCACATGCTAATACTCGGCATCGAGAACCCGCAGGGCGAAGTCAATTACATCTGCGCGGCGTTCCCGTCCGCGTGCGGTAAGACCAATCTTGCTATGCTTATCCCGCCGGAAGTGTATAAAAAGAAAGGATACAAGGTGTGGACGGTCGGCGACGACATCGCTTGGCTGCGCGTAGGCGCCGACGGACGTCTGTGGGCCGTCAACCCCGAAAACGGCTTCTTCGGCGTCGCGCCNNGCACCAACGAGAAATCCAACCCCAATGCACTCGCAACGACCCGTCGCGACACGATTTTCACAAACGTTGTGCACGACCTTGACACCAACACCGTTTGGTGGGAGGGTCTTGACGATAATCCGCCCAAGAACGCCATTGACTGGAAAGGCAACCCCTGGGACGGCAGCAAATATGACAAAAACGACAAGTCGACCTACGGCGCGCACCCCAACTCGCGGTTCACCGCAAAGGCTATCAACTGCCCGTGCATCTCGCCCGAGTTCGACAACCCGAGCGGCGTGCCAATCTCGGCTATTATATTCGGTGGACGTCGCGCAAAGACCGCGCCACTGGTTTACCAGTCGTTTAATTGGCAGCACGGCTCGTTCGTCGGTTCTATCATGGCGTCCGAGACGACC